>OGOX01000090.1_pt1 | contig 72537 bp, 70 predicted proteins | sample 1552761 | NCBI WGS metagenome assembly OGOX01 (sample SAMEA2580212, study PRJEB22360) | human gut metagenome | biome: human gut; feature: human-associated habitat; material: faeces | place: Denmark | collected 2008/2010
TATTAATGGACTATCTTCCCGATGACCACAAGGCAAAATGGTTTGCAGGGGCGGCTCTCAACACAGCCGAGCAGAGTATGTCAAGCGTTATGAGTACAGCTTTGTCAAGGCTGAATGCTTTTCTCGACTCCGAGCTTGAACAGCTTTTGTGTTTTGATACAGAAATAGACGCTGAAAAATTCTGCAATGAAAAGTGTGCAATCTTCATTGTAATGCCAGAGGAAAATCCCAACACTTTCTTTATGGTTTCGCTTATTATCCAACAGCTTTACCGTGAAATACTTTCAGTTGCAGATGAAAACGGCGGTGTACTGAAAAACCGCTGTGTGTTCTTCTGCGATGAATTTGGAACCTTGCCGAAGATTGATTCGGCAGAGATGATGTTCTCCGCATCCCGTTCAAGGCGGTTACAGATAGTTCCGATTATTCAATCCTTTGCACAGCTTGAGAAGAATTATAGCAAAGAGGGTGCCGATGTAATTATCGACAACACACAGCTTACAATCTTCGGCGGATTTGCACCCAACAGCACAAGTGCGGAAGTCCTATCAAAAGCACTCGGTTCAAGAACTGTTATGTCAGGCTCTGTAAGCAGAAGCAAAAATGATCCGTCCCAATCATTGCAGATGATAGAAAGGTCATTGATGACTCCCGATGAGCTGAAGTCACTTCCAAAAGGCACATTTGTTGTTATGAAAACAGGTTTTTATCCTATGAAAGTAAAACTAAAGCTGTTTTTTAAATGGGGTATTAAATTTGAGGAAAAGTATGAGGTCATGGAAAACGGCAACCGTGAGGTTCACTATGCCAACCGCTCGGAGTTGTTCAACAACATAATCCAAACATACTGTCCTCACTATCTTGAACAGCGAGTAAATGATTCGGGTTTTGATGAATCAAGCAGTGAGAAAAAGAAGAAAAATGAAAATCTTAAGACCTCACCAAATGCGGAACAAGCCGACAGTGGAAATACTATCGATTCTGAACAGAAATATGAGCCAACAGAAGAACCTGAAAATTCAAACGTTGAACAGAACGCAGACAAGCAAAGAAAAGTAGTCATAAGAACCGAAAGACCACCTCAGGAGGTGCTGGACAATGAGTAGATTAACTTATCTCTATCAAATGGACTTACCCCACAGAGCCGTAGCCGTATATACCTACCTCCACGACCGAGCAAACAAAAATGGCGAATGCTGGCCCTCTGTAAAAACAATAGCAGGCGACATAAAGCTGTCGCCTGCCACAGTAAGAAGAGCTATTAAAGATTTGCGAAATGCAGGATTTGTCACAACACAGCAACGCTACCGTGAACACGGCGGTAAGAGCAGCTTGTTGTTTGAAATTTGTAGAATTTGATTTGCTAACGTTAATTCCCATAGTAACTTCCGCTTTAACTTCCACTGTGGAACTTACTTTGGAAATTAACTTTTGATTTGCTAATTATAAATTTAACAATAATTATTGAAAAGATTGGGGTGATTTGTTAAAATAAAAGTAGAGGTGAAATGATGTTAAAAATTGCTGTTGTTGATGATGAATTGGATTTTATCGAAATGCTTACAAGCAAGATTATAAGAACCTGTAATGAGCTTGAGTTGAAGTTTTCGGTTGATAAGTACTTGAATGGATACGATATAATCGAAAATTACCGAAAATACCATTTAATATTTTTAGATATAGAAATGCCGATGATGAACGGACTCGAAACGGCGAATAAAATCAACATAACAAGGCAAGGTGATGAAATTCCGCTCTTTGTTTTTGTCACAAGCCATAACGAACTCGTATTTGAAGCACTAAAGTGCTTTCCGTATACTTTTATCAGGAAGGATGAAATCAAAGACAGCGACCGACTTGCGGATTTATTTGAGAGAGTAACAGACCAACTCTGTAAAAGGTCGAAAACAACTGTTATAAGAGCAGACCGACAGGATGTTGTTTTAAAAAACGATGATATTATATATCTTGAAAAATATAAAAATTATACACATATCCACACAATCAGTGAAAAATATGTCGTTAAAGCGTCGCTTTCTCTGTATGAAAAAATATTGCCCAAGGATGAATTTATTCGATGTCATGAGGGTTATATAATCAATTTAAATCATATCTGTAAAATAAGCGATAGATATCTGTTAGTTGATGATGATGTATCAATACCTATGAGTAGGAGCAGAGCAAAGGCTCTTAAAGAAGCCTTTATCAAAAGGATGGTCAGCAGTAATGGATTTTAGTATGATTTTTGAGCTGTTTGTGAATTTGTTTCAAGGGATAGTGTTCGTTACTTTTTGCTATAAATTTTTAACGCCCTCTAAAAGTAAAAGAGTTAATTTACTTGCTTATTTGATTGCATTTATTTTAATGTTTTTTTCGGTTACCTTGATCAATTGGTTGTACCTGTCTTTTGCATACATAGAAACAGTTGTGTTTTTTGCAATAATGATTCCGTATTGTATTTTGTTTTTTAAAGACAAAATATATATTAAGTTAATAATACCTGTTTTTCTTAATGTCTTTTATTCTGTTTTGTCGTTTGGTATAAATTATTTCTTTTCTGCAATTATTGATTGTGATTACAATTATCTTATGACAGAAAACTCGGTGTACAGATATATCTATATTGTTTTATCAAATCTTATTTTCGTTATTGCATTGGTTGTTGTTTATAACCTGTTCAAAAATTCATATCATATTTTTCGAGCAAAGGAAATAATAATTACGCTTATAATACCTATATTGAGTGTAGTTATTGGTTTACTGACTTTTAGAGTATCCTCAAACTCAGAGCTTTCCTCAGTTGACAGAATTATTTTAGGGGTTATATCCATAACGATATTATCATTTACTTTTATAAATTTTTATCTTATTAAAAGCATTTCGAGAAATTATATGCTAAACAATGAAAATATTGTACTTAATAAAGAAAAAGATTTGTACCGCATGCAGATTAAGAGCAATGAAATGTATATGCACAGTGTGTCTGCGATAAAGCATAACATTAAAAATCAGCTGTTATGTATAGAAAATCTTATAGATGAGCGTAGGTATGATGAAGCGAGAGAAATCTGCTTGTGTGTTGAAAATGATATTTCTGCAAGGGTTCATTTTTATAAAACCGGAAATGTATACCTTGATGCGATTTTAAATATCGTAAAAGAAAAAGCTTTGGAAAATGATATTGAGCTTATTGTTAGCTGCAAGGCAAATTTAAAGTTTATTTCAGGTGATGAATTAGCCGTTATCATCGGAAATCTTGCTGACAATGCAATTGAAGCTCTTGCAAAGGAGCAAAATAAAAAGCTTAAAATTGAGATAATGCAAAAAGGTGTCTATGAAATTTTGAGCGTGCAAAATTTTTCTTCGCACTCAGTACTTAAAAACAATCCGAAACTGATTACAAATAAAAAGAATAGGAGGAACCACGGTTACGGATTAAACAGCGTAAGAAATACAGTGAACAAATATGGCGGAGATATGACTTGTTGTGAGCAAGATAATTGCTTTTTTGTAAATCTAATGTTTGAAAAGCCAAATACACCCAAATAACTACATTTTATACCCGATTTAATATTATTAGAATGAAATCTGTTATACTTTTGATAGAAATCACGAAGGAAACATTGCAAGATGTTAAATTATCTATCAAGAAGTATAACAGATTTTCTTTTATTAAAAGAAACAATAAAAACAGAAGAAAAAGAAATATACATATACGGAGTTCAACTTATAATATCATCTATTATAAATTTTCTGATTTGTATAATTACAAGTTTGTTATTTGGTGAGTTGCTTAATGGATTAATATTTTTTGTTGCATTTTCATCTTTAAGAAAATTCACAGGTGGTTTTCATTCCAGAAGCTTTCTAATATGTAATATTGTTTTTACAATGATTGTGGTAGTTGCATTGATAAGTAATATGTTGATTGGTGCTATATTTGCAGGAATGTTATTACTTTTTTAAACTACTTAATAAGAGATAGTCAGGTGTGATATTTAATGCATTGCAGATTTTAGCAAATGTTTCAATACCTAGTACAGAGTAACCGCTTTTAATATTTGATATGTGGTAATTTGAAAAACATGTTTTTTGGCTAAAGCATTTTTCTTCATTTTTATTTCTTTACTATGTTGTGCTATACAAATTCCTATTTTTGTAGTCTACATACATTAATATCAACTAATAAAATGTTATCAATCATCGGCAATATTGTTAATAAAATTTAAAAAAGATAATATTCTTATATGATTGTAATATTTAAAAGTTTCTATATAGTTGTAAGATGAAGGGCTATAATAGATTAAAAGTGCATTTTTTGTTGAATTCCTTACCATTTTTGCAAAATACAACATTAATTTATTTGTTTTGATAAAATATATATCAAGGAGGTTGATAATTATTCCAATGAATGCAAATGCAACACGTATCAGGGAACACTTACAGTTAAAGTTTATTAAGAAATAAATTAATCATATCCTTTAATGTGCTGCTTTTTATATATTTAGATGTGATAGATAATTATATGTTAGCGAGGCTTACAATGAATAAAATAATTAAAACAATTATTTTCATAGGTATATGTATTTTTATGTTATTGACTTTGTTCGGTTGTAATACCACAGATAAACAAGACAATAGCAAAGATTTATTGACAATATATGTTGTAAATGAACATCCAATAATACGGCTTATAGAAGAATATAACGATTCAACGACATCTGCAAAAATCAATGTAGTTGATTTTCAGGATAATGAAACGTTGAACAGCAAGTTATCCGCAGAACTTATGGCAGGAAAAGGCCCGGATATAGTTCTGTATGATTCAAATTATAACGGAGTATCAAATATAGAAAAAATGATGGCACTTGATGTGTTTGCAGATTATAATGAGTTAATTAAAGCCGACATTTCTGACAGTGCTATTGATTTTAATAATTATTATGAAAATATATTGGATTCAGGAGTATACAATGGTAAACGCTTTTTTATGCCAATATCATATATTCCTGATATTCTAATCACAACCGCCGAAGCGTGTGATAAATATAAGATTCATTTAAACGATTCAATTACATATGAAAACGCAGAGAATATGTTATCAGAATGTTTGAGCAAAGGCAATGAATCTAAAGATATTAGCGCCTTTTATTATATTAATGAAGAACTGTATGCATTAATTGATTCAAATATTGATTTTTTCAGTCGAACAGATACATTAAAATCGGATGAGTTTTTGAACAATATAGATGTGTTAAGTGATCTTATTTTACCGGCAGATCAAAACGATACCTCAAATAATCGTGATCCATTAGATTCAATACTACAGGGAAATACAATGTTCGCATCTCTTTATCAGATTACAGGTTCGGAGCCAAATGGTTTAGGTTATATTTATTATTACTTGAAGTCTAATGAGCAAACACCATTAATAATGAATAATCTCTCGGACAGCAAAAATACATTTTCTGCATATATTGATAAAGGTTTTTTAATCAATAATAATTCCAATAAAAAGGAAGAGGCATTTGAGTTTGTAAAGTATATGTTGAGCGAAAATGTTCAATGTAATTCCGAGATTGGTCTTCCAGTTAATAAAACTGCTCAGAAAAAGTTAATTGATGAAATAGATTTAGAAGGTTATGGAATAGAAAAAGATAGCGAATATAATGAATTTATTAATAATTATTCTGATGTTTTAGAAGGAATAAATAGGTGTGGATTTAGAAATGATTATTTTAATTACTCAATTATAGATGATATTGTTTCTCAATATGTTTCAGGAGATATTACAAAAGAACAGTTTATTAAAGAAGTACAAAGTAAAACTCAGATTTATCTTGATGAGTAGTAATTTATAAATTAAAAACCATTATGAATATATTTAAGTGTATACTGCAAGACGATGAAACAGATTGCGGTCTGGCTTGCTTGGCCGCAATTTTTAAAAAATACAACTTAAAAGTTACAATAGCAAAAATTCGTGATATTGCAGGTACAGATTGACAAGGTACAAGTGCATATGGACTTGTAAAGGCGATTGAGCATTTTGGTTTTCAGCAAAAAGTTGTTGAAGCGGATAAAAGCGTGTTAACGCCTAAAATACCTCTGCCTGCAATTGCACACGTGATAATTGACGATTCCTTATTGCATTATGTAGTTATAACTAAAGTTAAGGATGATACTGTAGTAGTTTTTGACCATGCAAAGGTTTTATATGTTACTTTCAATTGTTAATGAAGTGAATTTAACTCAGTGCATATTAATTTCGCTACTTATCCGTATGAATTAACAAGTAGAGCGTTATTGTTGATTTAAATAATAAAAATTCAGATAGACTACAGATTAATAATTTAGAATTATGTTAAGATATATAATCACAAGGTGAAGCATTATGAAAAATAAAATTGCGATAATTTTAACATTACAATTTATTATTACTGTGTTTGCTTTCAGCGGATGTGGTGAAAGCACAGCTTCAAGCAATTCCTCAAAGCTTACATATTGTGCATACTATGAGGATGCTATTTGCGATATTATTAAAAGGTACAATAAATATTGTACAAAGCATTACGATGAGTCCTATCAAATTGAAATCGTGGAATTTGAATCTCAGGAAGAAATGAAATTAAAAATGTCAACAGAAATTATGGCAGGTGAAGGACCTGATATTTTTTCTTTGAGTCAAAAGCTTCCATTTGAGAAATTAACAGATAGCAAAACTATTGCAGATGTAAACGAGCTTATAAGTGAATTTAGTTATGATATAGGAATAGATAACTGCAATTCAAAAATTATGGATGCAGGAGTGATTGACGGTAAAAGATATTTTATACCTTTGTTCTATTCACCTGATGTTTTTATAACTACAGAGGAAACACTTAATAAGTACAATTTAACATCATCTGAATTTTCTTTTAAAGCATTATCTGAGAAACTTTCAAAAAATAAAAAAGAATATTCTCTTTTTGGAAGTGCCGATGATAATATTGCCTTTTTTTATTCGTTTTTAGATCAATATATAGATTTTAACAGCGGAAATACAGAATTTAACAGCGATAAGTTTTCGGAAGATTTGGATTCTATCTATAGCTTGATTAAGAATGACACTACCGACGAAAATGTTTATTATTTTTTATATGAAAATATAAATAATGGTGCTTCTATTTTATATAAGGAAATGCCTGCTTTTAGTATTATAGTAAAGACATATTCGTGTTTAAAATATTTAGGATCAACTCCTGTGTTTGTAAATAATTACAATATGGATGATGATTCAATTTCTGCCTCTATAGATGTTGGTATTGCCGTTAATGATAATTGTAAAAATAAAGAAAAATTACTGCCTTTCATTAAGTACTGTTTGTCCTGTGATGTGCAAAAAAATATGAGTGAAGAATGTATGTATTTGCCTGTAAACAGCGATGCTATGGAAAAATGCATTGATTCAATAGATGAAGCAATAGATTTTGGAGATTTAATTGTTAGTGATAAAGAAAAAGCTATTGTTGAAACTGCTCAAAGTGCGGCGATAAGAGATTATAAATATATTATAAACAACATAACAAAATGTAATTTATATGGGTTTAATTATTTATCGGATACTTATTTTAATTCTTCGGTAATCAGTGATATAGTTGATAAATATTTAAACGGGGATATTTCAAATGAAAAGTTTATTCGTCAACTTACAGCAGCAACTGAGATTTATTTGAAGGAATAGATTATGTTAAAATTTTATTATATGTAATAGAAAACTTACAGAAATTTTCTTGTGTATGAGAGATATAAGAGGGTAGTATGAAAAGAAATAAATGGAGGATGTTCGCGCATTACCATTGGTCGTTGCCTTAAAAATGGTACATATTATGTTGCATCAGTTTCAGGTAAATGTTCAAGTTATTCAAAGCATTTAAGCAAAGCTTACTCATCAGCTAAAAACTCAAAAATGTCAAATGGTCAGTACTATGATTGGCCTGATGGAAGTATACACGGATAAGGATAAAATGTAATTATGTTCACACGCTTTTTATTTAAACCGCATGAATCTATTAAAGTCATACTAGCTATACTTTTAAGTGTTATAATAATTACTTCATTTTCAAGTTGTGCAATAAAAAATAACAGCGAACAAAATCATCTTGTTTATTACACATTAAATGATGAAGACGCTCTGTCTTGGATTACAGAAAAATACAATAAATATTGCATAAACAGTAATAATCCGTCTTTCCAAGTTGAGATAGTTAAATTTGATTCTGAACAAGAAATGTCAACGCAGATATCAACTGAAATTATGGCAGGAAGTGGACCTGATATTATTTCACTTAGTCAAAAATTGCCTTTTGAAAAATTAATTGAAAGCCGTTCATTAATGAATATTTATGATTTGTTAAAAGATGATAATTCTTCAAATGCAATAAATCTTGATGATTATAACGTTAACATACTCAACGCAGGAGTTTATGATAACGGTTTATATATTGTACCGCTGTTTTATGGAGTTGATGTATTGGTATCTACAGAAGAAAGATTGAAAAATTTCGATATCAAAGAAAATAACGGCTTTTCTTTGACATACAGTAATTTTTCGGATGTATTTGAAAATTATTTTTTAAATGATGAAGGCTATTCATTTGTATCTAATGAGTTGTCGGATTTTTTGTGGTTTGATTATCCAATGCAACTCTTTTGCGGATTTTTAAACAGCTATGTTGATTTTGAAAATAAAGCTGTGTATTTTGATACCGATGAATTTAAAGATAATTTAGATGTAATGATGCAGATGTTGACGATTTCTCAAAAAAGCAATACAAATGAATTGTTTGACGGATTGTATATAAATCGGTCATTTCCGTTGATGGCAGGAAGTTATTCTTATTATCAATCTATAAATGAAACACCTGTAGTCTTTCGTGGATTGACAAAAAACAAAGATGTTAATTCCGCACACATACAGGTTGGATATGCAATTAATAATAATACACAACTAAAGGAGCAAGCACTTGCGTTTATAAAATATACTCTTAGTGATGAAATTCAAGAAATTGGTGCAACAGCATCAGGAAGTTTGAGCTTTCCTGTGAATATATCTGTTTACGATAATGCTAAGCTTGTTGCCGGCTCAAGAACGGATGATAACAATAAAATTATCGGGATTGACAACGATTTTATGAAAGCATACATTGACATTTCCGATAATGTAAACGCTTGCACTTTGTATCAAGATGTGTCACATTCATATTATAATGACAATGTTATCGGTGACATTGTTGACAACTATATAAATAAAGGTATATCAAAGGAGAAATTCATTCGTCAGCTTACATCGGCAACGGAAATTTATTTGACTGAGTAGGAATAAATTATGAGAAAATCTAAATTAACAAGAAAACAAAAAGAACATATAGCAGCATACCTGTTTATATTACCGTCTTTTTTAGGCATAGCGGTGTTTTATATTGTGCCGTACATAATTTGTTTTACCAAAAGCCTGTATGTCGGCGATACTTTTGTGGGCATAGAAAATTACATACAGCTTTTTCAAAACAACACATTTTTGCTTGCACTTAAAAACACGGGCATATTTACAGTTACGGCGATACCGTTGTTAATGGTGATTTCGTTTTTGATAGCGTTGTTTCTTAATTCTTTTAATAAAATATCTTCCTTTTTCAGAAGTGCATTGCTTATTCCCGTTGTAGTTCCGATTGCATCTCTGATTTGCGTGTGGCAATTGGTTTTTGATGATTACGGTGCAATCAACGGATTACTTAATTCACTTGGATTTAATACTGTTGAATTTTTTAATTCGGAATGGTCTATGGTGATGATTGTTTTTATTTATGTGTGGAAGTACTGCGGATTTTGTGTGATTCTTTTTACGGCAGGCATTGCCAATGTTTCGCAATCTCTCTACGAAAGCGCAAGGCTTGACGGTGCAAAAACACATCAGCTTGTGACTAAAATTACTATACCTATGATTGCACCAACTACATTTTTTGTTTTTTTGATGGAGCTTATTTATTCATTTAAAATTTTCCGTGAGGTATTTGCTTTGTTTGGCGATTATCCAAACACCAATGTGTATTTTTTGCAGAACTTCATCAACAACAATTATTACAATCTTAACTATCCAAGACTGTCGGCGGCATCAATTGTCTTATCGCTGTTTATAATTATTGTGCTGTTTATTTTCTTCTGCTTTGAAAGGAAACACAGCTATTCTTGAGAGGTTTGTTATGAAAGATACGGTTATGAAAATACTAAAATATATTTTGCTGATTGCTGTAACTGTGCTGTTTTTGTTTCCTGTCATTTATATGCTTGCTTGTTCATTTATGACAGGTTCACAGGTAAGCGAGATGCTCAATTTTTCTGACGGAAAATATAAAGAACTCAATATGATTCCGAATATGGCAACTTTGGAGCAGTTTTATCAGACTCTTTTCAGAAAACCCGAATATTTGTTGAAGTTCTGGAATTCGGTTGTTTGTACTTTCCCGACAGTAATCGGTCAGGTTGCAGTATCATCATTGGCGGCTTTTGCTTTTGCAAAATTGAAATTCCCGTTCAGGGACAAGCTGTTTTTCATATACATAATTTTGCTCATTTTGCCGTTGCAGGTAACACTCGTTCCTGATTATATGATTCTTGAAAATATGAATTTGCTGAATAATTTTCTTGCGGTAATTTTACCCGGAACTTTTTCTGCATTCGGAATTTGTCTTTTGAGGCAAAGTATAAAATACATTCCCGATTCCGCAATTGAGGCGGCAAGAGTTGACGGTGCGTCATATTTGAAGATATTTACTAATATTATTCTTCCGCAGATTAAGGGCGGACTCATAACACTTGCGTTGCTCTGCTTTATTGATAATTGGAATGTAGTTGAACAACCGCTGATTTATTTTGATAATGAGGGTATGTATCCGCTTTCCGTAACGCTTACTGATGTCGGTAGTTCGGATTACGGCATAATATTTGCCTGCGGAGTTATATTTATGATTCCTGCATTGCTTATTTATCTTTACGGACACAGGGATATTGATTCGCCGTTTGTCGGAACTGATAAGGGATAGGAGAGAGGCTTTTATGAAAAAAGATAAGCTAAAGAGCGTAGTGTTGAAATTTTCAATTGTATTTTTTATTGTGATTGCATTACTTACATATTTTTCAAAAACAATCAATAATATGCTTCTTCCAAAGGTCAAAGTGGTTTCGGTTCAAACAGGTGTAATTGACGATACCGCAGGTTCAAATGATATGAAAACACATTATCTTTTGCCTGTTTCATCGGTGGATGGGGCAGGCAATACGGGAATAGTATTTGTTATAAATAAAACCGAAAACGGTGATGCAACAGTTGAAGAGGTTTCGGTGGATATATGTAACAGTGACGAGCTGTATTGCGAGGTGACATCGGACTCACTTTTTGGCGACAGTCAAGTTGTATATAAAACAACCAAGAGTATAGAAAACGGTTCAAGTGTTTATATTGAGGAGGAAACAGTGTGAGCAAAAGAAAAATTGTTTCGTTTCTGTTACTGCTGTTGCTGACTGTGAGCGTTTTTATTGCGAATATTATAATTATTGAAAATGCAAAAGGGCAATTACCTGATGTTACTCAATTAACTTATGATAAAAATTCCGAAACTGCTCCAAAAACGGTTTCTGAACTTGAAAAGCTGTTTGAACGGATTACTGACAAAGGCATAGCTTTTTGTTCCGAGGGTAAAGAAACAAAAGTTAAGGAAGAAACCGTAACTACGGTACTTGTGAATGAAAACTGGTTTTCGGATTATAAGACCGAAATTAACGGCGAAAATATTTTGTCCCAAAACATAGATAACAGAGATAAGGTTGCAATAATCGGAAGTTCTCTTGCTCTCAAACTGTTTTTTACAACAGATGCAGTCGGTAAAAAGATTTGCATTGACGGAAATCAATATACAATTTGCGGTGTGATATGTGAAAACGAAAGTTTAATAAATAAGTTTTCTGCTGACGACAAACAGAGAGTGTATGTTCCATATACAACATCCGAAAATTATGGTGACAGAACGGTTGATATGATTGTTTACGATAACTCGGTATATACAGGAGCAATTGTTGAGCAAATGGATTTGCCGCAGTATTATTCGGTTAATCTGAATGAGAAAAATCAAACGCTCTCGTCATTTGAACATATTTTATACCTTGCAATATTTATCGGATTTAGCATTATTGCATTGAAGTTGTGGTATAGGTTCAGTAGAAAATTTTTTGATGAGATAAAAGAAAATCTCAAATTAAACTACTTTCTGAAATCGCTAAAAAATATTCCGCTAAAATATGTTGCACTTGTGCTTGTTTTTGCAGGAATACCTGCCGTGCTTTTGATTGCGTTTAATATTTGTGATTTCAGCATTTTTATCCCCTCAAAATATATACCGAATGATAACATTTTCGACATTTCAAATTACCTGAATGTGCTTGTCGATAATGCACAAACACTAAACTCTCAAAGTCTAACAGGAAATCCAATGCTTGTAAATCTGTTCTCAAGAACATTTACAGCGTCACTGTGGCTGACAATAATATTTTTGATTAGCTGGAATTTTGTTATATGTTACTTTTTGTTAGACTATAGAATTAAAACTAAAAAATAAAGTGAATTTAAAATTATAGTATTGGAGAATATAAGTATGATTAACCGAATAAATAAGATAAAAAGTAAAAATCCTAAACTAAGGAAAATTTTTAATATTATTTTCAGTTTATTTAATGAAGTATTGATATTGAGTTACATAGCTATGATTGTATTAGCCTTACTTATGATTATTGTGCCGACAGCAATTGTATTTTGGCAAAGCCCTGAGGATGTTAGAGTTTGGATTGCATCAATAGTAGGTGGAATTCTTTCCGTAGTTGTTGTCCCAATATTTATTAATTATATAACTGATAAACGAAAAACAGAGGATGAGCTAAGAAAAACGCTTTTTGAGGAAAATAAAGCTTTATATGCAAAGCTTAGCTATATATTAGTTGAATTATTAGTAAATGAAAGTTCTATTCATAAAGAGAATACAAACAGTAACATTAAAGCTGAAAAATCCTTAAATGTTGTAAGTCCTTTAAAAGATTTTTTGAAAGACAATTATTCTGAACTTGCAAATACAATTTCGATAAGTTTAATTTGGAATATTGTTGAAGTTTGTCAGGAATGTTCAAATTCTGTAACTGCTTATGATAATATACGAGTGAAAACTGAGAAGTGCTTCCGTAATATAAGAAAAGAAATAGGGGTCAAAGGCAAGTTTTATGTTAATAACTATATAATTAATGAATTTTGTGATAGCAAGAAGGATAAAGACATTTAATAGCGTGTGATAGAATACCGACAAGTAATAGCTTTCTATACTTGTCGGTATTTTTATGCCCTTTTTACATGAAAATGGAAGGGCATGATGAAATATAGAAACAGAGGTCCTCCAAACAACCTGAATTACTAAAAGATTCAGATTGATTGGAGGAAAAATTAATGGACAAACGTCCTAAGAGAAGAAAAGACAAGTATAATCCTTATACTTTATGCTCAGAAAAAGGAAGATACTATGTTTATTTCGTTGATGTTAATAACCGCATTCAAATGGTTGAAGTTTCAAAGAGCGTATTTGAAACTTTCAATATATTTGAACTTGAAGATATTTCCCAAATGAATGAGTACGACAGACATTTGGAACACTCCGAAGTATATGAACATACTTTGCATAAAAAGAAAGATTCAAGGGAATGGTCGTTAGAAGAATACTTTGAAAATGTTCAGATTACAGAAAATTTGCATATGGCAATAAGCAAATTACCCGAGGTGCAGAAACGCAGGCTGAACAAGTATTATTTTGAAGAAAAAACTTTTGATAAAATAGCACTTGAAGAAGGCTGTACTTATCAAAGTATTCAAAGATCCGTGTATCGCGCAGTGAAAAAAATTAAAAATATTTTAAAAAATTCATAAATTAGGGGTGTGTTTTAGCCTTTAAGTGAGGAAACAGGTGAAGGGATAAAAATTCTTTCGCCTGTTTTCTTTTTTCAGAGAACAGGTCTTGCTCTTTGAAAATTGAATATCAGCACATCAGATACTTTCCTTCCGCTGTTCGGAACGGACAAGCCATATGAGCGAACATATTTTATATATCTTCAGGACTCAGACATTGAAAGGTAAATTCAATGACGGCGATGACAGGCAGAGGGGATAATGATACTTCCGTCAAGTCAAAAGTCGAGCGTGATAGAACCGTCGCAACCAAAGATGGCGGCCGTGGGAGATCCTCACGGTGGTGAAATTCCAATGGAGCTATATGCAAAGCCGTTTGATGTGTTCCTTGTCGCAGGGCATTGAGGATAAATAGCGACAATCGGATAGTGTGAAATTTAGAACTATCCCAAACGATTGATGTTATCCCGACAGCAGAAAATTAAAAATCTTCTGCTGTCGGGCGGTGAAAAGTAAACTTTATGAAAGAGGTGTTTTAATTGGGATTTATTATAGGACTTTTTATAGGAGTATTTATTGGCGTATGCATTATGTGCCTGTGCAATGCAGCGGCAAAAGCTGATGAGCAGATGGAAGATCATATAAACGACAAAAACAAAAAATAAGGAACAGGTGGTAATTTGAACGAAAACTATATAAATGAAAATAAAATTGATTCTGAACACAAAATAGAATCTGTTATAAATGACTGTAAGGTCACAATCTGCTTTTCTAAAAACAGAAATAACCATGTTGAAAGGAATATTCTCGAAAATCTTTTGGATACATTTGAGAACAGAATGAAATCTCAGATTGGATGCTGAATTTCTTTCAATTTAATTTTGGATTTCGCTGGATATTATAAAAATTATGTAGTATTGTTGGTTTGCAAAAATCGTATGAATGGGTGATAAAATGAAAAGAGTATATTGCTTGTACAGAGTATCAACCAAAGGTCAGGTTGATAAAGATGATATTCCAATGCAGAAAACCTCGTGCAGAGAATTCGCAGAGCGCAATGGCTGGACAATTCTGAAAGAATTTCAGGAAAAGGGCGTGTCGGGATTTAAGGTTTCGGCAAGCGACCGAGATGCTATTCAGGATTTGAAAGCCGCCGCAGAAAAGAAAGAATTTGATGTACTCCTTGTCTTTATGTTCGACAGAATAGGCAGAATTGATGATGAAACCCCGTTTGTCGTCGAATGGTTTATCAAGCACGGCATAGAGGTGTGGAGCGTTAACGAGGGCGAACAGCGTATGGATAATCATGTGGACAAGCTTATGAATTACATACGATTTTGGCAAGCCAACGGTGAAAGTAAGAAAACGTCCGCTCGTGTTAAAACTCGCCTTAACCAGATGACGTTAGACGGCAAATTTACCGGAGGTGTTGCACCATTCGGTTACAAACTTATAAAAAGCGGTGAAGTCAATAAAAAGGGAAAAGAACTTATGGACATAGTCGTTGACGATGATGAAGCTCCGATAGTCAAGAAGATATTCGAGATGACGGTTAAAGAGGGTTATGGTTCATATCGAATGGCTGACTTTTTGAACAGTCATGGTATACGAACTCATAACAACAGTAAATTTCAATGCAACACAGTAAATCGTATTTTGAAAAATAAGATGTACTGCGGTTATTTTATATCAGGCGGTGTTGAATCTCCATACATAGAAAGACTTCACATCATTGATGAAAATATCTTCGACCAAGCTCAATTTATACTGAAACAACGCTCATCAAAGAATGAGGAAAAGCAACAGATAGCAAGGACTACCAAAGGCAGTACATTACTTTCCAGAAATATCTATTGCACTCATTGCGGTCAGAAGATGGTATCAACAAGTTACATTGATAAATATGATAGAGCAGATGGCAGTCAGTATAAGGTTCGCAGGCAGAGATACATTTGCACAAATAAAGCAATGAAACGAGGTGTTTGTGACGGACAGTCGGCTTATGTGGTACACAGAATTGACGGTGCCGTGCTTGCAACGCTGAGGGATTATCTCGCTAAAATCAAATCAACACCAAAAGATATAGCACTGGAAAAACGCTACAAATCCGAAATATCGGAGTATAGGAGAAAACAGACAAAGCTTGAAAAAGAAATTGAAAAGCTTAAAAGACAGGTGGTTGAATTGTCCGCCGAAATAGGACGCTCTTTACTCGGCGAAAGCCGCTTTACTCCAGACATACTGTCAGCTTCTATTGACAATACAAACGATTTACTCCATAAAAAAGAATTTGAATTAAGTGATATAAAGTTCAAGCTTGCCAATCAGCAAAATGCGATGGGTAAGCTTGATTTTTATTACTCACAATTCAGAACTTGGGCAGACGAATTTGACAATTCAACAATGGAGCAGAAGAAAATGATAGCCTGTCAGCTCATAAGAGAAGTGAAAGTATCACGAGGTTATGAATTAGAGATTATATTCGACCTTAATTATGAACAATTCTTATCTCTATAAAGCCTAATAGATTGAATTTACAAATTTATTCTGCTATAATATTTTCAGCTTAGAAGTGGGTGAATATATATGAGCGAAGAAAATAAGATACAAATTTTTGAAGATAAAAAGATTCGTACTGCGTGGAATGAGTCGGAAGAAGAATGGTATTTTTCCATAGTTGATGTAATTTCAGTTCTGACTGACAGTAACGAACCTCGTCGTTACTGGAGCGATCTTAAGCGAAAGCTTAAAGCTGAAGGAGCAAACCAGTTGTACGAAAATATCGTACAACTGAAAATGCAATCTCCTAAGGATGGTAAAAATTACAAAACAGATGTTGCAAATACAGAGCAACTTTTGAGAATAATTCAATCTATTCCGTCACCAAAAGCAGAACCATTTAAAATGTGGCTTGCAGAAGTTGGCAGAGAAAGAATAGATGAAACTATTGATCCCGAACTTACCATAGAGCGAGCTCTTGAAACATACCTGAAAAAAGGATATAGCAGAGAGTGGATAAATCAAAGACTTCAGGCTATACAGGTAAGAAAAGAGCTTACTGACGAATGGGATTCTCGTGGTGTAAAACAGGGGGTAGAATATGTAATTCTGACTGATGAAATTACAAAAGCTTGGTCAGGAATGACAACCCGCCAGTATAAAAATCTCAAAGGATTGAAAAAGGAAAACCTAAGAGATAATATGAGTACCCTTGAGTTGGTACTAAATATGTTGGCAGAAGCTACCACAACTGAGATTTCCAAAGAGAAAAATCCTCAATCATTTTCTGAAAACAGAAGTATTGCAAAAGCGGGGGGAGAAGTCGCCGGAAATGCACGAAAAGATATTGAGGACAGAACAGGAAAACCTGTTATTACTTCAAAAAATGCTGTTGACTTTTCAAACCTTATTTCCGATGTAATAGAAAATGATTTTGATAAAAATGAATAAAGTATTCTGATTGCCTTGTGAGTTAAAACGCTCGCAAGGCTTTTATTATATCCCGATTTCTAGTTTGTTTCTCGGATGCTTGGCAGAAAGAATGTTTTTTTGTTTGTTAATGCTCGTATGTGTGTAAATCTGCGTTGTGGTAATGGAGCTGTGACCCAGCATTTGTTGAATATAGCGTATGTCAACATCTTCTTCAAGCAGTAGAGTTGCAAAAGAGTGACGAAACATATGCGGAGTAATGTGCAGCGGCACTTCTGCACCGATTGCATAGTTGGTAATCATATTACGAACAGACTGTTCAGATAGACGGTTTCCGAGTCTATTTATAAAGAAAAATTTGTTGTTTGCTATTTCAAATTTAAATGATTGATTATACTTTTTGAGCAACTCCTGAACATTTTGATTGCAGATTTGAATCAGGCGTTCTTTTGAGCCCTTTCCGTAAATTTTGATTATGTAATCATTAAAATCAATTTGTTCAGTCGTGAGTGTGCATAATTCTGAAATCCTCATTCCGGTGGCAAATAACAACTCGAGTATAAGTGCATTTCGCAGAGCAACCCTTTTAGCGTACTCTGTTTTAGATTTGGTAAGTTTTAAATAAGCAAACTTAATAATTTGTTCAATATTATTTATGGGAATAGTTTTTGGGAGAATAAAGGGTTCTTTATACTTGATTTGTATCTTATGAAAAGGATTAATATCAATAAGTTCCTCAATTTCAAGATAGTGAAAAAATGCTTTTAGCGAAGCGATTTTTCGTTTAACACTCTTAGGTTTGTACTTGCAATGCAGTAAATCAATGTATTGCTCAATGGATTTTTTGTTTGTCCATTCAATAGCAGATTCCATAGTGAATTCAAAATACTGCCTTAAATCAATAGTGTATGATTTTATCGTTTTCTGATCAAGATTTTTTCTTGAAAGGCAAAAGTTTAGATAATCAGTGGTTAGATTATTTGCTTGTACATTTTTTATTTCCATCGCATATAGCTCCTTATTGTTTATAAATTTATTATGCAACAGAAAATAAAGAAAGTCTATTCAAATATCTATATTTATTTTGCCTAAAAATTTTATTTATTGAGCAATAAACAAAATTGTATTATACAAAATGCATAAAAACACTATGTGAAATTTTATAACTGATTTACGCAAAAGTTATTTAAATATTTGTCAAATTATGTTATAATTAATACCATAAAGGGTGATTATAAATATTTTTATATTATGTACCCGAAATATAGATTTAGTTAAGGCTTAATACTTTTTTCTTAGAATGAGATTAAGCACTACATAGACATACACCAGTTGAATTTAAGATGTGTAGCGTATTTTGTTAACAGAAATGTATTATTGACCTTATCTGAAAATAATGAATAAAGGATAACTTACAATTATCTATTTTTCTCTAAAAAATTAAGGAAGTTGTATTATGTTAAGTGTAATTGTACCTGTTTTTAATTCTGCTGAAACTTTAAGTCAATGTCTAAGCTCGATATTAATTCAAAGCTATAAAGATATTGAAATTATTATTGTAAATGACGGTTCTGCGGATAACTCAATCGATATAGTGAATTATTATATTGAAAAATACAAAGATCAAATAAAATACTTTGAATTAACAGAAAATAAAGGAATTGGAAATGCCAGAAATATCGGATTAGAAAATGCGGCTGGAGAATTTATTACATTTGTTGATGCAGATGATTGGATCGATAGCAATTTATATCAGTCGGCTATTAATGCTATGACACAGTACGGGGCAGAAATTGCTGTTTTGGGTATGAAAAACGAATATGATAATTACATTAATTCAAAATACAGATATATGTATAAAAATATCAACATAATTGATAATGATGCTGCTTTAAGATTATTATGCAGAACATATGCCAATGATATTTATATTAGTCCTATCGTTAATCAAAAAATTTACAAAACACATTTTTTGAAAGAAACTAGATTATCTTTTGATTGCAAAAGCTATTACTATGATGATGAATTTACATTTTTACTTTTTTTAAATGAATGTAACGTTGTATTGTCAAATGAAGGATTTTATCATTATTATCAAAAACCAACTTCAATCATGCATACATTTTCAAAAAGACATATCAGTGACAAAATATATACTTTTAAAAATATTTTTAGCTTTTTAGTACAGAAAAATTTATATAGCCATCACAAAAAAGATTTTTGGGCTTTTTTTGATAAAAGTTTTAGAACTCTTTTTGATACGCTTTTTTCTGTAGAACCAAGTATTGACACGCAGAAAAAGTATCTCATGTATTTTTTGGAATCTTTTTCACAAGAGTTTAACTATAAAGATTACATAGAATATTTAGATATTAACAGAATAAAATCTTTATGGAAATTATAAATAAAAATAATTTTCAAGGTATTTACTATACTTTTTATCAAATTTTTCAAGCACATTATCAGAGCCGTCATCTAACTTATTCAATGCAATTCTGACATGCTTTAATACGAAAAACTGTTTTTGTGATATTATCGCTTTTTCGTGAGATGTTGTCCAATCCATTATATCCGTAATACAGGACGAATCTCCAATTTTACCCAGTGCTTCAATTATGCTTATTGCTGTGTAATAGTTCTCTTCTGAAGCTAATTGCTTAATCAAAACAGATTTAGCAAAATATAATTTCTTTTCACCAATAATATCTGATATATTCTCTCTGATATAACAGTTTTCATCCATTACTGCATTACAAATCACTTCATTTACTTTATCATCAGAACTTGTCACCAGAAAAGCTTCTAACTTATATCGGTTTAAATCAATAGTTGCAGTCTTAGTTCTAGAAAAGTAATTTATTATCCACGGCAAAACAATATGCAACATTTTATCTGCCTTTGCCATAGAAATACACAAATCAGTTTGCCAGATTATAATACGACTGTCATTTATATTGTTTATTGCAAAGAAACTATTATCTATAAATTGTTGAACTGAAATAATTGAGCAATCCAAATTGGCACTAGATTTTAATATTTCATAGTATAGCTTTAAACAATTTTCTATTCGTTTGTTATCTCCCGATTTTATTGTTTCTGATAAAATGCATTCATAATTTTTTATTATACTTTCAACATCTAATTGAGTATTAAATTGTTGATTTTCCTGTAACAGTTTTGTTATTTGAATAAGATTTTTGCCTAATTTTTGCTTTAAAAAATCGACAAAATAGCCATTATCTTCACTTATATAAGGAATTATACCTTTAATATTCAGGATTTCTTGAAAATCAGAGATATATTTCACATCTTCAATACTTTTTAAAATATTAGATACTAGTAATTTCGCATTATTATTATCATATTCCACATATGTTAGGTGCATTATATCAAATGGGACAGATGAATTTTTTTGTTTTAATATTATAATATTATGAGCATCTTTAAATGAGTGCGATACGCCTAACTCATAAAATACATTAGGATTGCAACCACTCAAATCGGCAATTATGTATCTTGCACTTAAAATCTCATTTAATATTTTTGCTACTATAGGAACAGATCCAGAAATCTCATCAACACGATTACATGTATAGCCGGCATTATTAAGTCCATCTTTTATTATTCCATACACATAATCGAATTCCTGTTTAAAAGGCATAATAACAAAACATTTATTCTTTTCTATTGGGATATTGGCATGTTGATATTGTTTTGGATATATGTTGTATTCGTTCATGTAATCTCACTCCATTGATAATTGTAAGTTATCCTTTATTAAGAATTTTGCAAAACGAAACACCTGTCTGAACTCTTCTCTTATAGATAGTCAGGTGTTAATGGCATTCTAAATTAGAATATATTTAAATTTTATAACAATACAGATTTTTATTATAATCTTGGAGTTTCATATGATTAATGATATTTTAAATTACTGGTATAAAATTGAATATTTTACTCCGTGTTGGCCGGTAGATATAAAAAAGGATATAAATTTAAATAAAGTTAGATTACCGTGGCTAAAAGAGCAAAAGAATGAAAAAATAAGACTGAGTTATGATTTGTACTTTGGTAAGATAAAGTCAATAGATTTAATAAAATGGATGTTAGCTGAAATTAATATTCCTGAAGAGGAAAGTATTGAGCCGGATAATTCCATAACTTGTATATTTGCCTTTAAAGTTGATGAAGAAGGTTTTTATATTCCAAATTCATTTTCGGTTTCAAACTTTTTGTGGGCTGTTTCTAAGATTGTATTATCCGGGTCTATTAATTCAGAATTAAATCCAGACGATGTTAAAGTGTTTCAAAATACTATTGATACACTGATAATAAAAAAGCAGGATGACAATAAATTACCTGTTGATGAATCTACCTTAAATGAGATATTTAGTGATGTAAATTGTATATTGAATTTGCCTGACGAAATGTCAGATTTTTCTTTATGGGCTCGTAAGAAACAGCAGTTTAGAAAAAATGACGGCAGTTTTGCAGATGTTGGTACGTCAACCGAGTTGTTTCAAAGTTTTTATCTTAATGATATTAAAAATGTAATTGATAATCCAAATAAAAAATTAAATGAATATGTCCTTGCTGGAAATCAGAATGAAAATACGCAAAAGCGCAAATGCATTGATTCAGATATTAATGAAATGAAAAAGTGGGTTACTGCTGAGAGATTTCCTTTGGGAGCTTGGCCATCCACATATAATCCTTCATTGATGCAACAAATTGGTATCAATATCTGTACCAGTGGAGAAAAAGATATTTTTTCAATTAATGGACCACCGGGAACAGGAAAAACAACATTATTAAAAGAAATTGTTGTATCCAATGTTATAGAAAGAGCAAAGCTATTACTTGAATTTGATAAACCTGACCAAGCATTTAGTATAGCTGAATTTAAAAATCCGTGTGATCAATATAATCGTTCTTATTATTGTATGGATAAAAGATTAAAAAAATATGGAATTTTGGTTGCCTCAAATAATAATGCGGCGGTTGAAAACATTTCTTTAGAACTCCCAAAAGCTATATCTAATGATAGAACCGGAAGATTCTCCGGACAAACAGGTAGCAATTCTGGTGATATCTATTTTTCTGATGTTGCAAGCAAACTTATCGGACAATCTGCTTGGGGTCTTGTTTCTGCAAAGTTAGGAAAAAAGGGCAATCTGAATAATTTAAAAGAGCGTCTTTGGTGGGCTGAAGATGGAATTACGCTCAAGCATTATTATGATAATCTGGTTTTAAATTGGAGTACGGCCAGAGACAATTTTATTTCAGCACTTAAAAATGTATTGGATGAAAGAAAACGTATTTCAGATGCCCAATCACTGTTAGATAAAAAGGCAGTACTTATTTCAGCAAACACTACGGCACAGAATAACTACAATCAAGCTGAAACAAAATTATCTGAAAAACAAAAAAATTTAGATTGTGAAAACAAAAAATTAAGTAAATTAACTGACAACTTTAATTCAGTTAATGATCGAATTGATTTTTTGTTTTCAAATATGAATTTATTTCAGAGGTTATTTTGGAAGTTTATTAAGCACAATTTGGTAGTAAATGAATGGAAAACTCTTAATATAAAAAAGGAAGAGATTATAATCCGAATTTCAGAACAAAAAGGAGTTTGCGATAAGATTAAAGAAGATATAGACATCATCAGCGATGAGCTATTTGATTGTAAAATAAAACTGGAGAGCGTTAAAAAAGAAATAGATGCTATCAAGAAGAAGATAGAGTCAGAAAGAAGCCTTTTTCAGAATAACTGTGCGGACGATAGTTTTTGGGATAATATTGAAAAGAATGAAAAATCTCAAGAAAGCTGTCCATGGGTATATGAAAAATATAATGCACTTAGAGAAGAACTGTTTTATCAGGCTCTCCAACTGAATAAGTCATTCGTATTAACAAGTAAATGCGTAAAGCAAAATTTACAAAGGCTGTTTTCTTTGTGGGATGGAAAGTATACAAATGAGGATAGTGTAAATTCATATGGAGAATTACTTAACACTTTGTTATTAGTAATACCGGTTGTTTCTACTACTTTTGCATCAGTAGAATCATTTTTATCTAATATTCAGCAAGAAGAACTTGGATTACTGATTATTGATGAAGCAGGACAAGCAACTCCTCAGAGTGCTTTGGGTGCCTTGTGGAGAACACAAAGAGCAATTATAGTTGGAGATCCATTGCAGGTTGAACCTGTATTAACTGTGCCAAAAGAATTAGTTAAGCGTTTTGCTGATGAATATAATATTCCGGAGTATTATAGAATACCAGAAATTTCTGTTCAGATGCTTGCCGATCAGATGAATGAATATGGTGGTTATAGAAACATAAACGGAGAACAAATTTGGCTTGGTTGTCCGTTAGTTGTTCATAGGCGCTGTATAAATCCGATGTTTAATATATCAAATCAGATCGCATATGAAAACAAAATGTTTTTAAAATCTATTGGACCAAAGGAGGATACTCGTTTTGTGATTGATTATTCGGTATGGTTTGATATTAAGGGCAAAGAAAACGGAAATAAGGATCATACAGTAATTAATCAGATTGATTTTGCAGAAAAAATATTTGCTAAAGCTGTTGAAAATTTTAATGGTTTTCCGGATCTATTTATTATTACCCCATTCAGACTAGTTGCGGAAAATTTAAGCAGAATGATGCGTAAGGTTTTACGCCGGTCTCAATATATTAAAAACGAAAAGATAGAAGAATGGGTAAAGGAACATTGTGGTACTGTGCACACATTTCAAGGTAAGGAGGCTAACGAGGTAATACTTGTATTGGGGTGTGATAATCAATCAGGTATCGGAGCCGCCCATTGGGTGGGGCAGAAACCCAATATTATCAATGTTGCAGTATCAAGAGCAAAATATAGAATTGCTGTTATTGGTGATTATAATTTGTGGAAGGACATACCTAATGTTCAAGTGTTGTGCAAATATTTGAATAAGAAATAATATATCAAAGAAATGCGGGAAATATTATGAAGATAAAAGAACTACATATAAAAAGATTTCGTGGTATTGAAGATCAGACAATTAAAGATATTGATAGCGCTTTAGTTCTTATTGGTAAAAACAATGCGGGAAAAAGTGCCTTTTTAACTGCAATAAGAACTTTTTTTGGCGACTACATACCTCAGGGAAAAGATATATATAAGAATTTTGATGATTTTGAGATTGAAGTAGTTTTAGAATGCGATGAGAATTATATATCTGATTTCTTTTTAGACAGCAAAATTGGCTTTGCAAAAGTTCCTTCAACGGCAGCTGATTATAATGATGTTAAAAACGGAACAATTTTTGAAGATAAAACATTTTCTGAGTTTAAAAGTTTGAGAAATGAAGTATTAAATGCAGATTCATTGGAAGACACATCTACAAGAGAAAGTTTTGAGCCTATATGGACTAATGCTATTTATAAAAAATTTTCTATTTCGGAAGGCTTAATACATGCTTCTTTAGTTTTTAAAAAAGGCACTTCAAAAGTTGAATATACTGTTAACAAAGATATTGTTTATCTGTTGCCGTCAGTGGCTTTTATTGATGATTCTCGTAATTTTCTTGAAGAGGAAACAGGAAAGGCTAAAACGATCACAGCAAATATTTTTAATACCATATTAAAATCAGAGCTGTTTAGTAATAAAGAAATTGATTGTTATAATTGCAACATAGATGATTGTGATGGTAACTGTATAAGCAAAATTGATGAAAAAGCACCAATGGATTTAAGTATTGAAGAACTGCAAAAACTTATTAACTATAAAACAAAAAACACTTCAGCTAAGTTTACTAGTAGTATTTCGGAACGGTTTGCCAAGAATTATCAAAAAGGTTTTAAGGTAAATATTAAGGCAACGAGTAATATAGATAAGTCCTTTTCAATTCTTACAAAATTGTTTGATCCTGTGCTTAATGCCGAGGTTGAACTTTCAAATGTTGGTGCAGGTGTTCGTAGCGTTTATATATTATCTTTATTGCAGTCGTATCAAGCAATAAGTGCTAAACATACAATTTTTATTATCGAAGAACCTGAGCTGTATTTACATCCTCAATTGCAAAAGTCTATGGCTAAAACGCTATCTGAAATTACGGAGAATAATCAAGTCATTTTTACAACACATTCACCAATAATGTTGAGAGAGTTTAGTACGCAAAATATAAGAAAGGTTAAGTTGGATGAAGAAAGATATTGCAGTATTGCTGAAAATACAACTATTGACAATGTGCTAAAGGAAATAGGATATTCTAGCCAGGATGTATTAAATACAGATTTTATACTGTTTGTTGAGGGTCAGGATGATAAGTATATAGTTGAGCGTATTTTATATAAATACTACGATATTGACTTAGAAAGATTATCAGTTATTGATACAAAATCATGCAAAACCATTGGATTTTATGCAACACTGAGGTTCTTAGAAAAAACAACAATGAGTGATGAATTTGCAATAATCCGAGATGCAGATACAAAGTCAGAAGACATGGTTAAAGAAATTTTGGAGAATCAATTAAATAGTAATCTTGATAGTGAATTTGCTTCAAAAGCAATTTCAAAAACGCATATTACAAAATTTAGCTCTATTGAAGGTTATTTATTTTCTCCAGAGTTACTTGTAAGTCATAACATATATGCAAGTGAAGATCAAGTGTATGAAAGGCTTAGAAATGGATTATCTGAGAATAAAGATAAATGTTTAAAATATTTCAGAAAGCAGAATGAAAATGCACAGGAAAGAATTGAGTTATTTGAAGGTGAATATGACTCCAAAATTGCTGATGCAAAAGAAAATCTTGATTGGATAAAGACTAATATACAAGGACATACTTATTTTGGTTTCACCGAATCTAAAAGAATTAATTATGAAAGCTATGTTGAAGAATTGCCTATGGTAGCATTTAAGAATTTAATAGAATTCTTTGACGGAATTCCTTATTTTTTTAGTAAGAAACGGAATTAAAATATAATTTTATACAAACCATTGAAGTGTGTTTCGTGAATTTTACTAAGCATATAACTATGGGATAATATGTAATTAAATATTAAAAGATGATAAGTTTTTGTGTTTTTTATATTTTATATCTTAATCAATATTTTAAAATAATCATAAGGAGTATAAAAAAATGAGAAAAGCTTTAGTAGTTGGTGTGGATGATTATGAGCAATGTCCACTATATGGTTGTTGCAATGATGCAGATGATATAGCTAATATTTTATCTCGTAATGAAGATGGGTCCCCTAATTTTTCAGTTCGTTTGGAGAAAAATGTTATGACTAAAGGAATTTTGCGTAAGCTTATAGAAGAATGTTTTTCAGGTGATTCGGATGTCGCATTGTTTTACTTTTCCGGTCATGGACACATTGACTCGGTTGGTGGATACCTTGTAACACCAGATTTTAGTGAATATGATTATGGGGTAACTTTACAAGATGTTTTAAGTATTGCAAACAATTCAAAGTGTAAAGAGAAATTTATTATATTAGATAGTTGTTATTCTGGATTTATGGGTCGTATTAACAGCAAAGGTCAAAGTACAGCAGTAATCAATGAAGGCGTTACAATTTTAACAGCAAGTCGTTCAACTGAGTCTTCCGTTGAAATGAATGGACATGGCGTTTTTACAGCATTATTACTTGAGGCTTTATCTGGTGGTGCTGCAGATATATTAGGACATATTACTCCAGGTGGTATTTACGCTTATATAGATAAAGCTTTAGGTCCGTGGGAGCAACGTCCAGTTTTTAAAACAAATGTTACTTGTTTTACTTCACTTCGTAAGGTAATACCTCAAGTTGATATAGGTGTGATACGAAGAATTTGTGATTACTTTTGTGAAGAGAATAAAGAATTAGAAATGGATCCGTCTTTTGAACCAACCAATTCACCTTATGTTAATCACGAAGTTATTAAACCTTATGCTGATCCGAAAAATATTAGTGTGTTTACAGATCTTCAAAAATTGGAGGGAATAGGATTGATTGTTCCTGTTGGAGAGGAACATATGTATTTTGCGGCTATGAATTCTAAATCGTGTAAATTGACCTCTTTAGGTAAGCAATACTGGAGGCTTGTGCACAATAATTTAATATGAAAGGAATAATATTTATGGCAAAGATGAGAACTTTTATAAGCTTTGATTACGATCATGATAGCGATCTGAAAAGTTTATTAGTAGGACAAGCTAAAAATGACGATTCCCCTTTTTCAATAACTGATATGTCTATAAAAGAAACTATCACTAAAAAATGGAAAGATAATGCTCGCAGAAGAATCAAGGGATGTGATGTGGTAATTGTGATTTGCGGTGAGCACACAAATACCGCTTCCGGAGTTTCAACTGAGTTAGAAATTGCACAGGAAGAAGAAATTCCATATTTTTTATTGTATGGGCGTGCGACAAAAAAATGTATTAAACCTAAAGGTGCTAAGAGTACGGACAAAATATATAGATGGACCTGGGATAATTTGAAAAAACTAATTAATGGAGATAGATGATTATGAAGGTATTTATTTCTCACAAGGATATTGATTATGGTATTGCTATTCAAGTCCAAAATATACTCAAAAAAAATCAAGTTGAAGCATATTTAGATGTATTGGATAACTCAATAACTGGAACAGGTGAAAAGTTAACTAAACATATAAAGGGAAAATTGAATGAATGTTCTGATATATTGGTAGTAATGTCTGAAAATACAAAAAGTTCATGGTGGGTACCGTTTGAAATTGGTATGGCTGCTCAAAAAGATTTACCGACTGTAAGTTATTTGCAATCTGGCATTGTGTTACCTGACTATCTTTCTTATTGGCCACGGTTGAAGTGTAATGCTGATATAGTAAAATATATTCAGGCACGCAATAAAGTTAAAAATCAAATGTTAAATGAAATATATCAAAGGAGAACCAGATTTTCTAATGTTTCTAATGGATTATCAGAAACAGAGCGCTTCTATCAAGAATTAAAACGACAACTTGTCTGATGTAATAACCTATTATAATACTAAAAAGGAGAATTAGTATAGTGTATAGAATATTTATTGGTTCTTCGACTGAGAGTATAAAAGTAGCGGAAATAATAAAAGATTATTTTAGCAAAAAGTATGAGTGTACAATATGGAAAGACCATTTTTTTGAATTGAATGAAAGCACTTATGATACTTTGATAAAAAAATCTATCGCTTACGACTATGCAATTTTTGTTGGAGGTGTTGATGATTCGGTAATCCGAATTGGTAACTATAAAAAAAGAAAATCTGTAAGAGATAATATATATTTTGAGTATGGACTTTATGCGGGCATTCTTTCAAAAGACAGAACCTTCTTTTTTGTAAATAATAAGGTTGGAATAGCGTCAGATCTTTTAGGAATTACACTTATTCAATATAGCGAAAATGAGGATGTTCTTAAAGGATGTCAACAGGTCGAAGAAAAGATAAAACGGGAAGAGAAAATCAATAGAGTTACCTTGTTACCGTCTACAAGTTTAGCTTATAATTATTATAATAATTTTTTTAAACTACTGACTCCTGCTTTACTGAATTTAAAATCTATTTTTGTGGATGGTCAAAAAATAAATGTGAATTCTATAAAAATTCAAATAATAATTCCGGAGAATTGTAACGCGGATTGGGGAATATGGGCCAGCCAATTCTATTTATATAATAAGTGTGGAAATACATATTTAGGTTTAAATCCACGCAATTTTTCTGTTAAATACATTAAAAATAATTTATTAAATAATCATGAATTCAAAATAGTGGATATTCCGCAAATTTTGAACGGTTCATTTTGGGCAATAGAAGCAGTTGTTGGTAAAGACTATATAGGTAATCATGATTTGTTATCTGATGCGAAAAAGAAAGAATGTTTGAATTTTGTAAAAACACTTAATAATTTAATTAAAGAAAATCCGTTTATTGACTCTATAACAGAAATAATTACAGTTTCTGATTATAACTCAAAAATGTAATAATACATCGTGGCAAGAAATACTCGCAAAAATGCACGAAAAATCCGTATTTACTGTGGTAAAAAAATATACTGATAACGTGATAATAAAGAGTATAATTTATTTTAAAATTAAGCAGTGTATTTATAATGCAAGATTATGGTATTTGGGATATAAGTATACAGAATTTATTTTATCCGTCTAACAAATAGAGATAGAATAATATATTGTTATATTTAACTTATACTATTATGAATTTATTCTGTGTGTAAAAATGGATATTGAAAATATTGGATTTATTAATGGAGATATTATGAAACGTAAAATGCAGATTTTTATTTCTTCTACTTATACTGATATGTTGGAGGAAAGACAGGCAACTGTTCAAGCAGTATTGAATGCCAATCATATACCGGCAGGAATGGAATTATTTAAAGCAGGTAATGAATAACAATTGCAAACCATATTTAGATGGATTGATGAATGCGACTTGTTTTTATTACTGCTTGGAGGAAGATACGGGTCCATTGAACCTACTTCAAAGAAAAGCTATATACAGCTTGAGTATAAGTATGCACTCAAAAACAATATTCCGGTATTTGCTATTGTTTTATCTGATAGATATTTATATAATAAAGCAGCGTCATCTAATTTTGATGTGTTCGAAACTAACAATATCAAAAAATACAAAATATTTAAAAAAGGTAAAAACTAAAATAGTTAATGAAGTTAATACTATTGATGAGATGAAACTTGCAATAACTAATAGTTTACATGATTTTGAAAAATCAAAAGAAATTAAAGGATGGGTAAAATATAGTGATAATGTAATTACGACGCAACTTGAGTTGCTACCTAAATATAGAAAAGAAGAATTAAGAAAAAAACTATCCCATAGTATTATTGGTATGAATACTTATTCTATAGATTTTTATAACTCTGTTGATAATAGAATCTTTGATTTAGTGTGCAATAGTCCCTATATTGACAAGTTTAGGAGAATTATTGAAATACAAATATGTGATGATAATGAAAGTGTTGTAATTATTATAGAAAGTTATTTTAGATTTGTTAACTTAAATGGATGCAAAAATTTTTATCGCTCAAGTCCTGTTTCCCCAATATTAAGTGAAGCACAATCATATAAACATTTAAAATTTGAAATTTGAAATCAATAATATTGATTGCTTAAGTAAAATCAATTCAAGTATACAAATTTCTGAAAATAACAATCAGTTTAAATTTTTAGTAAAAAATATATATCCAATAAATGAAGTCGAAATATTCGATGAATGTACAATATTTCATAAAACGCAATGTAAAGTTCATTTGCAGAATTTTTATCAATATCATGCATTAATTTTCCCTTGTAGGGATTACACACTTGAAATTGTATTAAAAAATCATAATAATAAATATTATTTAGCCTTGGCAACAAATGAGTTTTTTTAATGTAAATAACTATGTTGAGCGTACTCAGTATAGGGACAAACATATTTGCAATATGAATTATATAGATTGGCTGTTACCTGGCTCTGGATATAGTTTTACTATTCAAAAAATAGATGAAAAAGACCAAAATAAAAATATAGAAGATGAGGAATTTTATGAATCTATTTTTGATAATCATAAAAGCGATGAATATAGACTCTCATATTCTAGTGACCCATCAGTTGCCATATTAACAACGGAAGAAGCATATGTTAAATTATCTCGACGTAATGGCAATGTTACTGATTATGATGCAAAGCTTGCAATGTGTGTGTTAGATAGACTGCACCAGTTGTTACCAAAAGATATTGATAATGAATTACTACTTCTTAGAGTGGTGTGGAACAATGATCAATCTGCAGATTTTCTAATTTATGTAGATTATATATATGACGATAGTATTAATCCGCGTTTTTCTAAAGAAGAACTTGAGGAACTTTTAACTGATGACTATGAAGGCATCATATTGGTAGCAGATGTAAAGTGTATTTCTGAAAATTTTAATTCTGATTATTTTTTTCTAACAGTAAAAAGTATTATGATATTATAAATACTATTCCCCTCCACTCGCCAGAGCGCATGACTGTTAATCATGATGTCACTGGTTCGAGCCCAGTTGGGGGAGCCATAACAGAGTAGTCTTTTGACTACTCTGTTTTCTTTTTTATCTAAATTTACTGCTAAATCGGGCGAGAAGGTGAGCGTTAAGAAAACAGTCCTGTGGACTGTTTTTAGTGAACTGGGATTGTGCGAGTGCTGTTTAAGAACCAAACGTGGTATGCGAGGCAGTTACTTCCCTCCTTACAAAGTAAGTTGGGGGAGCCACAAAAAAAGTCAGTAATTAAGTCAAAAACGGCTTGTTTACTGGCTTTTTGCTTTGTGAATGACAAGCGCTTATGTTAATAATATAAAATTAAAAACAGGACAGACCGCTTCTGTAGTTGAAATACTCGGTAATCACGAGGCTTATATTGTTGATGTTGATTTAGTTGATGATTACGAAACCATTACAGTATAGAATGAACAAATTACAGAAGTGATTTCTTAACCGCTCCGTAAAAAGGGCGGTTTTGTTGTATCTTTAACTTGCCAAGAATAGCCTAAGAGCAAGAAAAACGGCTTGTTTTCGGACTTTTTAACTTGTCTGTAACTTGACAAAGCAAAACTTAATACATCAAATCAGCACTTTGAGAAATCAGAGTGCTTTTTTTGTATTTAAACCCGTCGATTTCGACCAGTTTAAAATATTGAAAAGGTGGTGACAAAATGAAAATCAGAGTAACAACAGCATTTAATGACAGGCAGAACGGCTATGTAACCCGACCTGTGAATGAAGTTTTTGAATGTTCCGAGCAGAGAGCAAAAGAACTCATTGACGGCGGTTTTGCAGAAGAGTTCAAGCCTGACACTCTCAAAAAGCCGAGAGCCAAAACAGAAAAAACAGAAAAAGCAGATTAAGCACTTTACGAATATGTAAGGTGCTTTTTTATTGTCCGAAGACATTAAACTACGGGAGACACCCGAAAAACTGAAAGGATATGAAAAAATGGCGGTTGACGGTATTTTGAGATTTGATACAAAAATTGATACCGATGGGTTCCGTTCGGGTACAAAAGAAATTTCGTCAAAAATGCTTGACCTTAAAATTCATATTTTCAACAAATGACAGAAAATTTTCTTTGCTCAGAGGCTCGTTTTGACTGTTGTAAATTTTAAGAAGTTTGCCGATTTCGATAACTCCGTAAAGATTTGCCGCAGCCGCAAAATATCTGTATAAAAGGTCTTGTGTTTCCTTTGAAAGTGTGCATTCTGACATTAAAATTTGTGTTTGCTTTGCGACAGAGTCATTATATCTCATAAGAAAATTGCACAAATCAATAAAAACGATTAGAATTGTTTACTGCATTAGCAAAATTAAATCATAATTACAACAAACCCTTGCGTAATTATTTCTATATTTGTTAAAAAACACTTTTTTTAATTGCTTTTTTCCATATTCTCCTTTTTTATTGCTTATTGATGCTTTCTGTGGTATAATTCTATAGATGTATTGCGTATGTGTGTTTAGTAGTAAAATGAAAATTTCTACTATTGTAGATTAAGATATTTAAGTTTGAGGGTATGGGTACGATGAAATTTAAAGCTTTTGAAAATAAGCTTTGGCTTGCTTCACCTACAATGTATGGTGAGGAAAGAATGTATGTTAAAGAAGCTTTTGATACTAACTGGGTATCAACTATTGGTGAAAATTTAAATCAACTTGAAAAAGGAATTGCTGGATATGTAGGTTGTAAAAAGTCAGTGGCTCTATCTTCAGGCACTTCCGCACTGCATCTTGCTGTAAAATTGGCAGGTGTGAAGTCGGGAGATAGAGTGTTCTGTTCCGATATGACATTTGATGCAACGGTTAATCCTGTTTCCTATGAACATGCGGAACAGATTTTTATTGACAGCGAGACAGACACATGGAATATGAATCCTGTTGCTTTAAAAAAAGCTTTTGAACTGTACCCCGACACTAAAGTAGTAATTGTAGCCAATTTGTACGGGACTCCTGCGAAACTTGATGAAATAAGAAATATTTGTGATGAAAACGGTGCCGTTCTTATTGAGGATGCTGCGGAGTCGCTTGGTGCTACATACAAGGAAAGACAGACCGGCACATTTGGTAAATATAATGCAATATCATTCAATGGTAATAAGATTATCACGACATCAGGAGGCGGAATGTTATTGACAGATGACGAAGATGCTGCAAAGCTCGCAAGAAAATGGTCAACACAATCAAGAGAACCGGCTCCATGGTACCAGCACGAAGATTTGGGCTATAATTACAGAATGTCAAACATAGTTGCCGGTATTGGCAGAGGTCAGCTTTTACATCTTGATGAGAATATTGACAAAAAGAGAAAAATATATTTGAGGTATAAGGAGGGATTTAAAGAACTGCCCGTTCAGATGAATCCGTTCCTCGATTGCTCAAAACCTAATTTTTGGCTTAGTTGTCTTACTGTAAACCCTGATGCGATGTGTGAACAAAAAAGAGGAAAGTTTGATTGCAAATATGTTTCCTGTAAAGGCAAATCCTGCCCTGATGAGATAAGAGAAACACTTGCTAAGTATAACATTGAATCCCGCCCGATCTGGAAACCTATGCATATGCAACCTATTTTTGAGGGCTACAAGTTTATTTCCGCAGAAGACACAACAGATGTTGCGGCAGATATTTTTAATAGAGGTCTGTGCCTGCCGAGCGATATAAAGATGACGGAAGAACAGCAGAATATTGTCATTGACATTATTAAGAGTTGTTTTGAATAAAATTTTCTTTTGGGGTGCTTTATGACAGTTGAACATAAGCAGGGGATATATGCTAAATACATAAAACGCTGTTTTGGATTTTTGTGTTCTTTACTTTTTTTGATTTTATTTTGTTGGCTATATGCTATTCTTGCAATTCTTGTAAAAACAAAACTTGGCAGTCCTGTACTTTTTAAACAGGAACGACCTGGTAAAAATGAGAAAATTTTTAAGCTTTATAAATTCAGAACTATGACCGATGAGCGCGATGAAAACGGTAATCTTCTTCCCGATGAAGTAAGGCTCACAAAATTCGGTAGTTTTCTTCGTTCAACAAGCCTTGATGAACTTCCCGAACTGATAAATATTTTAAAGGGTGATATGGCTTTTGTGGGACCGAGACCTTTGCTTGTTTCATATTTGCCGTACTATACAGAGGAAGAGCAACTTCGCCATACCGTAAGACCCGGACTGACAGGTTGGGCTCAGGTAAACGGAAGAAACTTTATCGGTTGGGATAATCGATTGAAGAAGGATGTAGAATATTCAAGAAAAGTCAGCTTTTTGTTTGATGTAAAAATTCTCATTATGACCTTCGTGCAGGTTGTGAAAAGAGATAATATTTCAGTTGATACCCATGTTGTGGAACCAAATTTTGCAGAAGAAAGAAAACAGAAAATGGAGCGACTCAAGAAGGTAGATGTAGTATGAAACCCATAAATATCTTAATTTTAAGTGCAGGAACACGCAATAAGATTGTTCAGTATTTTAAGAAAACTCTTGGTGAGAACGGTAAGGTTATCGCTACGGATATGAGTACAATTGCTCCTGCTATATACGAGGCGGATAAGTATTACATTGTTCCGAGAATAACTGAACCCGGATACATCGATATAATTCTTGATATATGTAAAAAGGAAAACATCAGCGGAGTGCTTTCGCTTATTGATCCGGAGCTTTCTCTTTTGGCTGAGAATGAATATAAATTCAAGAATGTAGGAACAACTGTAATCGGTTCATCGTACGAATTATGCGAAAGAGCTCTTGATAAAATGCAGATGTTTGAGTGGCTTAGAAGTCACGGTTACAATTGTGCAAAAAGCTATGTTGACAAGAATGAATTTTTTGCTGATGTAAAGACAGGAAAGGCAAATTATCCTGTCTTTGTTAAGCCTGTAAGGGGCAGTGCCTCAATTGCAATAAGCAAAGTTTTTGACAATGAAACAGTAGATTTGTTGTTTGATCACTCTGACAATCTTATGATCCAAGAGTATCTTGACGGTCAGGAGATAGGTGCAGACTGTTATATTGACCTGTTGAGCGGAGAGTTGGTTTCGGTATTTACCAAAAAGAAAATTGTTATGCGTGCCGGAGAGACCGATAAATCTGTGTCGTTTAAAGATGAGAAGCTTTTTGAGCTTATTAAAAAGTTTGTAAATGAAAGTGGCTGGAGAGGTCAGATTGATATAGATATTTTTGAAATCAACGGTGAGTATTATATTTCCGAAGTAAATCCTCGTTTCGGCGGAGGTTATCCGCATGCCTATGAATGTGGCGCAGACCATATGAAATTGATTGTAAATAATCTTAACGGAATTGTAAATTCCGATGTTATCGGCAATTACAAAGAAAATGTCTATATGATGAAATATAATGAGATTATGATAAAGGAATCCTGAGTATTATGGGCATGAAACCAAAGATGCTTGTTTTGATAAACAGCAGCACCGGATTGTATGATTTCAGAAACGAACTTTTATCTGAATTAAGTAAGTCGTACTGTATCGTTGTGTCCACTCCTGATAGTGGAAAAATTGATTTGATAAAAAAACTTGGATGTGAAGTTATTATAACACCTATAGACAGGAGAGGAATTAATCCGGTAGTTGATTTAAAGCTAATTAATAATTATCGTAAGATAATAAATAAAGAAAAACCGGATTATATTTTAACTTATACGATTAAGCCAAATATTTATGGCGGCTTTTTAGCTCGAGTGAAAAAAATCAATTATGCAGTGAATATCACCGGTTTGGGAACAACTTTTCAAAAAGATGGATTGCTCCAGAGTATTGTCACGAAAATGTATAGAATTGCTTTCAAGAAAGCTAATGTAGTTTTTTTTGAAAATATAGAGAATAAGAATATCATCGTTAATAAAAAGATTGTGCCGGATAGTAAATGCTGTGTTTTAAACGGTGCCGGTGTGAATCTTGATAGATATAGCTATTTAGAGTACCCAGTTGATTGTAAAACAACACGCTTTTTGTTTATCGGTCGTGTAATGCAAGAAAAAGGTTTTGATGAACTCTACACAGTCATGCAAAGATTAGTTGACGAGGGATTTGATTGTAAACTTGATGTTTTAGGTTCTTATGAAGAAGATTACAAAAAAAAGATAGATTCAGCTGTTGAAGCAGGTTGGCTTAGTTATTATGGTTACCAAAATGATGTAAGACCTTTTATAGAAAAATCGCACTGTTTTGTCTTGCCTTCGTGGCATGAGGGTATGGCTAATACAAACTTAGAATGTGCCTCTTCGGGTAGACCGGTGATAACAAGTAATATACACGGCTGTAAAGAAGCTGTGTTGGATGGAACTACCGGATATCTTTGTGAATCACAGAATATCGATAGCCTTTATGAATGTATGAAAAAATTTATTGCATTGTCGTATCAAAAAAGAAAAGATATGGGAAAAGCGGGGAGAAAACATATGGAAAATTTTTTTGATAAGAGAATTATAGTAGATAGCACAATTAAAAATTTAAAATAAAGGAATTTTAAATAAAATGTTTGAATTATTGCCCATTATCATTATTGGACTGGTGTTTGCCGGTATTTCAGAAAAACAATCCAAAAAAATAGTTAATGATTCCGGAATCGTTTACTACGAAAAGAAGGATGTTGTATTTTATTTAATTGCAGTAGTTGTACTGGCTACTTTTGTCGGATTAAGAAAAGTTTACAACGATACAGGAGTATATATTGATCAATATAATAGTATTGAACTTACCGGTGTATTTCCGAACTTTTTATTTAATGACATTGATTGGAATATAAGTTCTAATTTTGGCTTTACTATCATTATGAGATTATTGAAATTTCTTCATTTCTCTGATCAAAGTTTTTTGATGTTTTTTGCATTTTTTATTTTGGGAGTGTATTTTTGGTTTATCCGAAAATATTCAAACAACATATTTTTGTCTGTGTTTTATGTTATTACTATGGGAATATATACTTTTACCATGGGTGCATTAAGACAGTGTATTGCTATTGCAATTTGTTTGATTGCTATAGATTGTTTTTTAACAAAGAAATATGCACTATTTGTTTTACTTGTTTTATTCGCTACAACATTTCATCAGTATGCTTTTATATTTCTGATAGTTCCGCTTCTTTCTTTTTCACCGTGGACATCAAGAACCTATATTGTGGTATTTCTATTTTTAATAGGTTCATTTGGTATGCAGAGCATCTTGGAAGCTATAGATGATTTTACATTAGCAATTGGTAAGACCTATTCTATGGGAAGTTTTTCCGGAAAAGGAGTTAATGTTTTTAGATTAATTGTGGTATGGATACCTACAGCGCTGTCTTTTATATTGAAAGATAAGTTAATAAATGACGGAAGTAGGGCTGAAAATTTATTTATAAATCTTTCTATGATTAATGCAGAAATAATGTTTCTTGGCTTATTTGGTACGGCAAACTATTTTGCAAGGCTTGCAAACTTTTTTTTGATATTTCAAACGATTTCTCTTCCTGTTATTATACAAAAATACCCGGTTGCTGAAAGAAAATTTTTAACTACGGGATCTATTATTGGATATTCATTGTATTTTATTTATGCTAACACAATTGCGCAGGGCGGATTTGATAATAACTATTTTGGAATTAGTTTTTTTGATTATATAAATAATATCTTTGTGTGATGGAGAACAGTTAAATATGAAGATACTTCAAGTAGTAACGCATATGAATCGTGGCGGTCTTGAAACTATGATTATGAATTATTACAGAAACATAGACCGTACTAAAATTCAATTTGATTTTCTTGTACATCGTCAGGAAAAGGCTGATTATGATGATGAGATATTATCTTTAGGCGGACATATTTATCATATGCCTATGCTGAATCCCTTTTCTAAGGCTTATTTTAATGCGCTTGATGACTTCTTTGATAATCATAAGTACGATATTGTGCATTCACATCTGGATTGCATGAGTGCATATCCTTTGAAAATTGCACAAAAACATGGCGTTAAGGTGAGAATTGCACATTCGCATAATAAAAGTCAAGACAAAAATTTAAAGTATCCCATTAAGCTTCTTTCAAAACATTTAATTCCTAAGTACGCTACGCATCTTTTTTCTTGCGGTAAAGAGGCAGGAGATTGGATGTTTGGCGGAAATGCATATACTGTCTTAAATAATGCAATTGACGCTGAAAAATATCGGTATGACTGTCAAATAAGAAATCAAGTGCGTGACGAACTGAAAATCAGTAAATCTGATTTTGTAATCGGACATGTCGGAAGGTTTAATCCTCAAAAGAATCATCCGTTTTTGATTGATGTTTTTAAGAGTGTATATGATAAAAACAGAAATTCCAAACTGCTTCTTGTAGGAACAGGTAACGGACAGAGTAATATAAGAGAAAAAGTTGATGATCTTGGCTTATCGGATTCCGTGTTTTTTTTAGGAAACAGAGGAGATGTGAATAGAATACTACAGGCAATGGATGCCTTTTTGTTTCCGTCTTTGTATGAAGGATTGCCACTTTCAATAATAGAAGCGCAGGCTGCAGGATTGCCGTGTATCATTTCTGACAGTGTTCCGTCTGAATGCAGAGTTACAGACCTTGCTGAGTCGTTAGATTTGAACTTGCCGATTGATGAGTGGGCGGATGTTGTCTTAGAAAAACAAAGTACGATTAGAAAAAACACGATTGATGATATAAAAAAATCAGGTTTTGATGTTAAACAGAATGTTGTAAAACTTGAAGAATTTTATTTAAATTCGGTTGAGGAATAATAGTTATGCAGACTTTAACAGTGTTTACACCTGCTTATAATAGGGCACATACAATAGGTCGTACATATAAATCTTTGTGTTCCCAAAAGTGCAAGGATTTCGTGTGGCTTATAGTTGATGACGGTTCAACTGATAATACAGCTGAATTAGTAAAAGACTGGATGTCAAAAGATAACGGCTTCGAAATTCAGTACATATATAAAGAAAACGGCGGTATGCATACCGCACACAATGTTGCGTATAGAAATATACATACCGAACTCAATACTTGTATAGATTCTGATGACGCTTTATCTGAGAACGCTGTTGAAAAAATTATAAACAAATGGAATCAGGTAAAAAGCAGGGGTTATGCAGGTATTATTGCACTCGACGCCAATATGAATACGGGAAAGGTTATAGGAAAAGGCTTTCCTAAAGATATGACAGAAACCACATTGTCGGGTTATTATGCGTCAGGTGGTTCAGGGGATAAGAAACTAATTTATCGTACTGATATTATTAATTCTGTCCCTGAGTATCCGGTATTTGATAATGAAAAATATCTTGCACTTGCATATAAATATAAATTGATAGATCAGAAGTATAAACTTGCTGTTTTAAATGAAGTAGTGTGCGATGTAGAATACCAGGAAGACGGTAATTCACACATTATGTATAAGCAGTACATGAAATGCCCAAAGAGCTTTGCCTTCTGGAGAAAGATATGTATGCAATATCCTGATTCTTATAAAAGATTATTGGTAGATTGTGTACATTATGTTGCCGACAGTATAATAGCAAAAAATAAACATTATATCAAAGAGTCACCTTGTAAAGTCTTAACATTTTTTTTGAGTCCAATGGGCTTTTTGTTTTACCTTTATATAAGAAGCAAGTCAGATTCTATTATGAAAGTAGGAGATTAATGAGGTGAAAACAAAAAAATGAATGCATTATTTAAAACAGATTTTTACCGTATGACTGGTAATGAGTGGAAGGTAAATTTGTCTAATATATGTAAATTTATTTTTCAACATAATATCAGATTTATGTATCATTACAGAAAGTATTCACAAAACCATAGCGTTTACCGTAAATATAAAATTTATAGATATAGCCGAAAATATGGCATAGAATTTGCACCCGATGTACAAATTGGGGAAGGTTTATACCTTGGACATCCATACAACATAACAGTAGGTGGAGGAGTTAAAATTGGTAATAATGTTAATCTTTCAAAGGGATGTACATTAGGTATGGAAAATAGAGGAAATCGTAGAGGAGTTCCGGTAATAGGAAATCATGTGTTCATTGGAATCAATGCGACAGTTGTAGGCAAAATTACTATTGGTGATGATGTGTTTATAGCACCTAATAGTTTTGTTAATTTTGATGTACCTGATCATTCTGTGGTTGTTGGTAATCCGGGCGTGATTCATAGAAAAAAAGATGCAACTTTAGCATATATAAATTTCTCTGTAGAATAAGAGGTTTAGAGCGATAATGAAAAAGGTACTATATTTAATTCCTAATCTTGCACACGGTGGGGCTGAAAAAGTTTTGGTTAATCTCGCCAATAATATGGATAAAACAAAATTTGATGTAACAGTTCAAACTTTGTTTGATGTAGGCGTTAATCGACAGTATCTTAACTCTGATGTAAAATATATCGGCGGTTTCAAGAGAATGCCTCGTGGCAATACATATGTGATGAAACTTTTTTCTCCTGAAAAACTGTATAAACATTTTATCAGAGATAACTATGATATTATTGTTTCGTATTTAGAAGGTCCTACCGCACGAATTGTAAGTGGTTGCACTAACCCAAATACAAAGCTTGTCAGCTGGATTCACATAGAACAGCATACAAAAGAGCTTGCTTCCAAGAGCTTTAGAAGCTGTAAAGAAGCATTAGATTGCTATTCAAAGTTTGACAGGACTGTTTGTGTATCTGACACTGTAAAAGATGATTTTGAATCAATTTTTGATACTAAGAAATCTGTTGAAGTTCTGTATAATACAAATGAATCAGAAAAAATAAAAAAACTTTCCGATGAGAAAGTTGATGATGTTAATTTTAGCAAGGACATAATCAATATTATCTCAGTAGCAAAAATTGTACCTTCAAAGGGTTATGACAGGTTAATGAAGATACATAAAAAGCTTATTGAAGAAAATATAAAAAATCATATTTATATTCTCGGAATAGGCGAAGAAAAGGAAAAATATGAAAAGTATTTGGCAGAAAATAATCTTACCGATACTTTTACATTTTTAGGTTACAGAGATAATCCGTATAAATATGTGAAAAAGGCAGATTTGTATGTTTGTTCTTCGAGAAGAGAGGGTTTCAGTACAGCTGTTACAGAAGCATTGATTGTCGGAACTCCTGTTGTTAGCACAAATTGTAGTGGTGCGTACGAATTATTAGGTAAAAACAACGAGTACGGTATCGTAACAGAAAATAATGAAGATGCACTTTATAAGGGCATTAAAAAAATACTGACAACGCCTGATTTGCTTAAAGCTTATGCCGCAAAAGCAAAAGAGCGTGGTAAAGCTTTCAGTACCGAAAAAACAGTAAAAGCTGTTGAAGAAATGTTGAGTGCTTTATGATGAGTGATTTAATAAGTGTAATTGTTCCGGTATATAATTTAGAGAATTATATTGTAAGAACCTTAGATAGTATTTTATCTCAGACTTATAAAAACATTGAAATTATAGTTGTTAATGACGGTTCAACTGATTCATCTGCTAAAATTATTGATGATTATGCCGATTTGCATAGAGGTGTAATCAAGATTTTACATATCAAAAACAGCGGTGTGTCGGTTGCGAGAATGAAAGGTGTTTTGGCGGCTAAGGGCGATTGGATAGGTTTTACTGACGGTGATGATGTAATAGAACCTGATATGTATGAGAGATTGTTTGATAATGCCCAAAAATATAATGCTGACATATCACATTGCGGTTATCAGATGGTCTTTTCTGACGGTAGAATAAATTATTTCCATAATACCGATAAAATTAGAATACAGGATAAAGACACGGGTATAAAAGATTTACTTGACGGTTCAATAGTAGAGCCAGGGCTATGGAATAAGCTTTATAAATCTTCACTTTTTAGCGATTTTTTTGATAAAGTAGACTTGAATATAAAAATTAACGAAGACTTACTGTGGAATTACTATTTATTTTTAAAATCCAAAAAATCGGTTTTTGAAGATTTTTGCCCGTATCACTACATTGTTCGTATGACTTCCGCATCAAGACAAAAGTTGAATAAAAATTTAATATTTGATCCAATAAAAGTAAAAAAAATAATTCTTGACAGCATTGATGTTAACTTAAAAGAAAAAGGTGAAGCTGCTTATTTGAACACATGTATAAATGTTTATTCAACTATTGTGTGTGCTGATAAAGATATAAGAAAAAACTTTTTTAATGAAAAGAAGACAGTTAGGCATATTATTGTCAATAAGAAGAATAAAATCTCTCTTTTAAGCAAGAAAACAAGATTTCTTGGAAATGTAATTACTTATTTGCCTTTTTTATTTGATCCAATGTATAGATTTTATTCAAAGCATTTTCAGAAAAAATTGTATGAATAGGTGAAGTTTATTATGAACCCACTGATAAGTGTAATAGTACCGATTTATAATGTTGAAAAATACCTTGCAAGATGTGTTGACAGCATTGTAAATCAGACATATAAAAATCTTGAAATCATTCTTGTTGATGACGGTTCACCTGACAGTTGTCCTCAGATGTGTGATGATTATGCCGAAAAAGACAGCCGAATCAAGGTTGTTCATAAAAAAAACGGTGGACTTTCCGATGCCAGAAATGCAGGAATGGCTGTTGCAACAGGTGAGTATATCAGCTTTATTGACAGCGATGATTATGTGTCTGATGACTTTTTTGAATGTCTGTTGGATGTTATGAACAAAGAAAACAGCGATATTGCTGAGTGCAGTGTTGTAAAATTCTATGAGGATAACCGTTTTGATGAGTTTAGCGATGATTTATCGGTAAAAACATACGATACTCAGGACGCAATGTCTGCATTGATTGCAGAAAATCCCTTTCATCAGCATGTCTGGAACAAGCTTTATAAAACAGAACTTGTCAAGGATATTCCGTATGCTGTCAGTAAGCTGAATGAGGATGAATTCTGGACTTATCAGGTATTTGGCAGAGCAAACAAGGTTTCAAAGCTCAATAAAACTATGTATTATTATTTCCAGAGAAACAGCAGTATTATGGGCCTTGGCTATAATATTCGTAGGTTAGATGCACTTGAGGGCAAAGCTAACCGGCAAAAATATATTGAGAACAATTTTCCTGAACTCAGTACGCAAGCAAAGATTGATTTGTATGGTTCATGTATGTTTGCCTATCAGTCTGTGCTGAAATTTATGTCAGGATCAGATAAGAAAAAGGCTCTCAGCATAATAAAAAAGTATAAAAAGAATTGTAATTTGTCTTTTGATGAAATAAATACAATAAAAGACAGTTCTAAAAAATATTTTATGCTTGCAAAGTTTAATTTTTATCTTTGCTGTAAGATAAAATCAGTTTTAAAAATTGGATTTTAATGAGGTTTTTATGAAAACAGTATTGTATATGCATGGCGGAAGTGGAAATCACGGATGTGAGGCACTCGTCAGGACTACAACTAAAATTGCAAAAGATGCAACCGGTTCAGATGTAATTCTTTGGTCGCAAAATGTGTCAGAAGATTATAAGTATGGTGTTTCAGGGGTTGTTGACGAAATCGTTGCAACTGATGAGGTGAACAAGAAAAGTCTTTCATTTTTGTGGTCATATTTTAAATTTAAAATCTTAAAAAAAAGCGATGCTTTACATAAATTGTTTATAAAAAAGCTTTTCAAGGATTCTGTCGCAATTTCAATAGGCGGTGACAATTATTGCTATCCGTGGTCTGCTAAACAGGGAGTTGAGCTTGACAAAGAGATAAGACAGTATTGTAGAAAAAATGTGTTCTGGGGTTGTTCAATTGAAGAAGAATTTATGACTCCCGAAGTTGTTGAGGATTTGAAAGGTTTTGATTTAATCACCGTTAGAGAACCGCTTTCTTATGAGGTGCTGAAGAATTACGGCATTTCCGCTGTTCAGGTTGCAGATCCAGCATTTTTGCTTAATAAAAAAGAACTTCCGCTTCCAAAAGGATTTGTTGAAGGAAATACAGTAGGTATTAATATTAGTCCTCTTATTAACGATTACGAGAATGGTGACAGTATTGCATTTAACAACTATGTAAAGTTGATTGAGTACATTTTGTCCGAAACCGATATGAGTATCTGTTTGATTCCCCATGTTGTGTGGGAGTATAATAACGATAGAAAACCTCTTATTTCTTTGTATAAGAAATTCAAAGATACAAACAGAGTTATTTTGCTTGAAGATCACAATTGTGAAGAACTAAAAGGGTTTATCAGCAGATGTAGATTTTTTGTAGGTGCAAGAACACACGCAACGATTGCGGCATATTCAACTTGTATTCCGACTCTTGCAGTAGGTTATTCAATCAAGTCAAGAGGTATTGCAACAGATTTATTCGGGTCATATGAGAACTATGTTGTTTCTGTCCAGAATATGAAAAATGATTCTGAGCTTACAGATGCTTTTAAATACATTTTTGATAATGAAAGCCAAATAAAAAATATTTTGAACGATATAATTCCTAAATACAAGAAAAAGGCAGGCATTGCAGTCGGTGAACTTAGAAATTTAAAATAACCTTTTATTGTATTTTATATTTGAGAGAATATTTATTTTGAAAGGATAAACACGATGATTTCAATTAACGACAAAGCTAATTGTACCGGATGTGGCGCTTGTTATAGCATCTGTCCTAAAAAAGCAATAACTTTGAAAGAAGACTTTTCAGGTTTTAAGTATCCGACTGTTAATGTTGACAAATGTGTTAATTGTAACCTTTGTGAGAAAGTATGCCCTGAAATAAACACGGTGTGTACAGATAATAGCTATGCTGAACCGATTGTTAAAGCTGCATGGAATTTGGATAATGATATAAGAGTAAAGAGTACATCAGGTGGAGTCTTTTCAGCAATAGCCGAAAAATTTATTTCAAATGGCGGTTATATAGTGGCAGCTGAGTTTGTTGAAAATTTTAGAATTCAGCACACGATAATTTCTGATAAAAAAGATATAAATAAACTCAGACAAACCAAATATGCACAAAGTGAGTTGTCTGATTTATTTGTTAAAATAAAAAAGTTACTTTATGAAGATAATTATGTTATGTTTGTAGGTACACCATGTCAGGTTGCCGGTTTAAAAAATTTTTTACTAAAAGATTATGAGAAACTTTTGACAATTGATTTGGTTTGTAGGGGAGTAATTAGTCAAAAAATATATATAGACTATCTTAAATCGGTTGAAAAACATACCAAATCGAAAATTACAGAAATTCAGTTTAGAAATAAGGATTTAGGCTGGAATAGTTCAACAACTAAGATTTCTCTTGAAGATGGATCATTTTATCGAAAAGAACGATGGCTTGATGAGTATATGATTGGTTATTTAAAACATAATCTATATTTAAGGCCTTGTTGCTACGAATGTGATTTTAAGAAAATACCTCGTGTTTCAGATATTTCATTGGGTGACTATTGGGGATTTGACAAGTATTATGATGTTTCTGATGACAATGGTGTTTCGGTAGTGCTATTGAACTCCTCCAAAGGGCAAAGTTTCTTTGAAAAAATCAGTGATAAGTTATTTTCTATGGACACACCTTTAGAACAAATTATCAAGGGAAATCCGTGCTTAGTAACTCCTGCTGCTAAAGGGAAATACAGTGATGTTTTTTATAAAAAATTCGGTAAAACAGATTTTATTGATTTGATTCATAAAATCGATGAAAAAGATTATTTTAAGAAACTTAATTTCAAAGAAAAAGTTTATTACATTTTAAAGGAAAAGATAAAGTTATGGCGTTAAATCAAAGAAAAGCTGGGGCAATGTTATCTTATATTCAACTTGGATTATCAACAGTGGTTGGAATACTCTATACCCCAATAATGCTCAGAATTCTCGGGCAAAGTGAGTATGGACTTTTTGGTACTGCAAATTCACTTACTTCATGCCTTTCGTTATTATCATTCGGTGTAACCGGTGCATATATGAAATTTGTTATGGAGTACAGAGTAACGGGCGATAAAGAAGGCGAGAAAAGACTGAACGGAACATTTATATTGTTGTTTTCGTTATTTTCGTTGCTTGTAGTTATTGTTGGTGCTGTTTTATTGTTCTTTTCAGATTCAATTTATGATAAGAGCCTTACCGCATATGAATTAGTTCAGATCAAGTGGATAATGTTACTTACTATAATTAACACAGTATTCACTTTTTTGTTCATACCGGTTATGATGTTTATTCAGTCACATGAAAAATATCTGTTTTTACGAGTAATAGCTCTCATAACTACCATTTTTAACCCTATAATAAACCTGATTGTTATTTCTTTTATTCCAAGAGCTGTTTCAATTTCAGTTATAGGACTTGTGATTGCGTTGCTCACATATCTGGCTTACTTGATTTATGCATATAAGAAGCTTGAAATGAGATTCTCTTTCAGACACCTCAAACTGAGTGTATTTAAGTCAATATTTATTTTTTCAAGTTTTCTGATGTTAAACCAAATAACAGATTTGATAACAAATAATACAGACAGATTGGTGTTGGGTATCACTTCAGGCACAGTTGCGGTTGCAATCTATACCGTAGGTGCTAACTTGAGTACATATCTTTACAGCAGCAGCACATACATTTCGAGTGTTTTTGCTCCTTCAATTAACAAAATAGTTGCAAATGCCAAAGTTAACAATATATCTCCTGATTATGAACTTAATCAGCTTTTTATTAAGGTTGGCAGAGTTCAGTTTCTTATTCTAACATTGATAATTGTTGGTTTTTCTACCCTTGGACAACAGTTCATTGCATTGTGGGCAGGAGAAAATTATGAATATGCGTTTTGGATTGCGTTATTGTTGATGCTTGCTCCTTATGTTCCCCTTATGCAAAATATTGGTCTTGAAATTCAAAAGGCAAAGAATCTTCATAAAGCAAGATCAATAGTGTATTTCTTAATTAGCTTGCTCAATGCTGGATTGACAATTCCTGCAGCAATATATTTTTCTCAGCCATGTTTCGATCCGGGACTTGGAGGAGTTGCAGCAGCTGCTGCAACATTTCTTTCTATGGTCTTGGGACAGGTTGTGTTTATGAATATTTATTATCAGAAAAAAGTTGGTGTTAATGTACTTGTTTTCTGGAAAAACATTTTGAAAATGTTGCCCGGTGTACTGATTCCCTTTTCATTGGGTGTGATATTTAATATATTTGTAAAGTCGTATAATTGGTATATTTTTTTGAGTGAAGTTATTGCAGTTGCTGTGGTATACTGCATTTCGGTGTACTTTTTGAGCATGAATCAATATGAGAAAAATTTATTTACTTCACCGTTCAGAAAAGTTATTTCAAAGTTAATGAAAAATAAGAAAGGTGTATGATATGGGTAACAACAAAAGCATAACAACTTCAAATAGATTGATTCATTATGATCTTATGCGTGTACTTGCATGCTTTTGTGTAATCGTTATCCATATAGGTATTTGCGATGACAACCCAACCAACGGTGCGTTTAGTATAGATAGTTCATTTTCCTCGTTGTATTCTATTGTAGCAAGATGGGCAGTTCCATGTTTCCTAATGGTAAGCGGTGTGATGTTTCTTGATAAAAACAAGGACATTCCAATAAAAAAGCTATATGTTAAGTATATTTTCAGACTTGCAGTGTCTTATGTGTTCTGGTCATGCATTTATGCATTATACAACTCTTTCTATGATGCAGGCGATTCTTTTATTGAAAAATTCAAGTATTTTGCGAGCTACTGCCTGTCAGGGGAATTACATACATGGTATATTCTCGTTACAATAGGGATTTATATGACATTGCCGATTATCAAGCATCTTATAAATACGCTTGATGAGAAAAAACTCAGGTACTGGATTTTGATGATGTTCATATTTTTCTCAATAGTTCCGTTTGTTTCTAGCCTTTCTATACCGATGTTCCCGGGATATGTGGCATACATAAACAAGTATATGGAATTGTATTTTTTTGCAGGTTATATGTTTTATTTTGTAATAGGGTATTACCTTTTTTCACACGATATTTCTGCAAAAATCAAAAAGTGTATCTATTCATTGTCTGTAGTAGGCTTTGTTTATTCAGTCATTGTTTTGTGTCTTTTTAATCCACTGTTTGGATTCAAAATCGGTGTTCTGGGGTATTCAAACCCTAATATTGTATTTATGAGTATGGGTGTATTCCTATTTTTTACAGATGTTGTTTCAAAGCATAAATTCAGTAACAAATTCAAAAGAGTAATCACTTCATTGTCGGGGCTTACATACGGAATATATTTAATCCATGTGCTGATTTTAAAAGTGTTACACAATATGGGAGTTTCACTTTCATTTTGTGCTAAATCCGTTTCAATACTGATTGTTTCGTTGATTACATTTATTTTCGCAGCAATTGTAGTTTATATTATGAAAAAGGTTCCGCTTGTTGGTAAATATCTATGTTAATGAGAGTGAATTGTAATGGAAGGAAAACCACTTGTTTCTGTAATTATACCGGTATATAACGTTGAAAAATATATCAGAGAATGTCTTGATTCAATTGTAAATCAAACCTACAAGAACTTACAGATTATTCTTGTAGATGACGGCTCAACTGACAATTCGGGCAAAATTTGTGATGAATTCGCAAAGAAAGACAGTCGTATTACAGTTGTTCATCAAGAGAATCAGGGTGCAGGTGCCGCTAAAAACACAGGTCTTGAATTGATTGAAGGTGAATACTTTTCAATAATTGACAGTGATGATTATATAGATTTATCGATGTACGAAAAAATGGTTTCTTTGATGAAACAATATGATTCTGATATTGTGCAATGTTTATTTAAGCAGGTGTATGTAAATAAAATTATCATGAGGCAGTATTCCACTCTCAAAAAATCGTGCACAGTGTTAACCCGGCAAAAATATTTGCAACACTTTTTATCTGATTGGAAGTTTGCTGTTTTTTGGAATAAGCTTTTTAGATCTTCATTATTAGATAACATAAGATTTCCAGTGGGCAGAAAAATTGATGATGAGTTTTTTACATATAAGCTTGTATGTAATGCAAAAAGGATTGTAAATACTACAGAGCCCTTTTATTTTTACAGAATGAGAAAATCAAGCGTTATGAATAATAATGCGAAAAATAGATTGATTTATGATCGAATAGATTGTTTTGTTGAGAGATATGAATATGTAAGCAGTAGATTCCCGAAACTTCGAAAGACATATTACAATAAAATGTCCGATTCTTTACTTTTCTATAGGTCACAATTGACTGATGTAAGCGAAGAATTAAACGCTTTGATTAAAAAATATCCTTATAAACAACCCGGAATTCTGATTAAAGTCTTTAATAAATTTTCTAAAAAAAAGGGTACAGAACGGTTCGAAGAAAACAAAAATCTGATATTATTCGAGTGAGTTAGCTATGAAATTAACCGAGTATTACAATATAATCAGAAATAAAGTTATGATTAAAAAGGTGCAGGGCAAAGTGTACTTGTCTGATATTTCACTTATATCTATGAATTGTATCGGCGGAACTTTTTATCATGATATGAATTGCAAATTCTTAACCCCTACGGTAAATCTCTTTTTTACAGCAAGCGATTTTATTAAATTTGTAAATGATCTTGATTATTATTTATCTTTTACACCTGTAGTTGAAATGGGTGAGAAGTATCCGATTGGAACACTTGATGACATAAAGATATTTTTTATGCACTATGATTCGTGTGAAGATGCTTTACAAAAATGGGAAGATAGAAAGAAAAGGGTTAATCCCAAAAAAATATTTGTAATTATGGTTGAACAGAATGGGTTCTCAAAAGAGGACTTCGAAAATTTCAAAAAAATTAAATATCCGAAGATTCTCTTTGTAAATAACAAAGTGTATGAATGTGAAGACTCGGTTTATTTTTCTCAATACGAGAATTGTGAGTATCTGCCGGATATAATACAGGGCAGGCGTTATTACAAAGACGGAATTCTAATCAAAGCAATCAGGAAAGCGTTTGAGTGATTATGGATAAAATAAGTATAGTTGTAGCAGTTTATAATGCTGAGAAAACGCTGAAAAAATGCGTGGATTCTCTCATTGGACAAACTTTAAAAAATACGGAAATAATTCTGGTAAACGATTGTTCAAAAGACAACAGTAGCAGTATATGTAAACAGTATGAGTCAGAATATTCTAATGTAATCGCTATAGATAATCCTTATAATGTAGGCGTTTCTGCAACACGAAATAACGGGATTGAAAAAGCAAAGGGAGATTACATTTGTTTTGTAGACAGTGATGACTATGTTGAATCCGATTACCTTGAACAATTGTTGAATAATTTTAAAAAGTATAATACAGTGCCAATTTGTGGATTTATATATCACGATGAGGTTAATCATTGCAAACCTGTTAAATATTCTTGGAGCGGCGGAGAAGAAAAGGTAAGCCTGGGCGACGCCTTTAAGCTTAATGCAGAGCTTTACCTTACCGCTTTGTGGAATAAACTGTTTGATATGCAGATTATTGAAAAGTTCAATGTCCGGTTTGACGAGAATTTGTCGATGGGTGAGGATTTAAGATTTTCAGTAGAATATTTTGAAAAATCTGATACAGAGTTTGTTTATGCTTTTTCTGCGCATCTGTATCATTATACAAAATTATCAGAAAATACGCTTATGTCAGATTTTGCAAGAGGTAATGCTGAAGATGGAATCAAAAGTTTAAAAATGATTTACGATTTAGCTGTAAAATACAATTCGGATGCTGAACTTGAATATAATAAAGCTGTTAAAAATTTAAAAGATAATTATATCTATTTCCTTGTTAGAGATAAAAAATACAGTTGGAAACAACAATTTACTAAGATAAAAGTTTTCAAATCTGACTATTCGATGTCGAATTTTATATTAGACAAATTTAAAATGGTTAAAGAGAAACTTTAAGATCAATTTTTTAGCAAGTGAGGTCACAAAAATGATTCGATTTAACATACCGCCGTATACCGGCAAAGAGGACAAGTATATAAAACAGGCAATTGACAGTCGCAAAATTTGCGGTGACGGTCAGTTTACAAAGAAGTGCAATGAAAAGTTTGAAAAAATTACGGGCGCTAAAAAGGTGCTTATGACAACTTCGGGTACTTCTGCACTTGAAATGGCGGCATTGCTCGCTGATATTAAGCCGGGTGATGAGGTTATTATGCCTTCTTACACCTTTGTTTCAACTGCAAACGCTTTTGTATTAAGAGGTGCAACTATCGTATTTGTTGATATAAGACCTGATACAATGAATATTGATGAAAATCTTATTGAAGATGCGATTACTGAAAAAACGAAGGCTATTGTACCTGTTCATTACGGTGGCGTTGCCTGTGAGATGGACACCATATGCGATATCGCCGAAAGACACAACCTTGTTGTTGTTGAAGATGCCGCACAGGGTGTTATGAGCTTTTATAAAGGAAGAGCACTCGGTTCGATCGGAGATTTTGGCTGTTACAGTTTTCATGAAACAAAGAATTACAGCATGGGCGAGGGCGGAGCTGTCCTCGTAAATCATGAGAAAAATGTTGAAAGAGCGGAGATTATCCGTGAAAAAGGAACTAACAGAACTAAATTTTTCAGAGGTCAGGTAGACAAATACACATGGGTTGACTTGGGCTCATCATATCTACAGAGCGAACTTAATTGCGCTTACCTCTATGCACAGATTGAAAATCCTGATATAATTAATAATGACAGACTTCAGTCATGGAATACATACTATGAACTTCTTACGCCTTTGAAAGAGAAAGGTTGTATAGATTTACCGGTTGTTCCCGAGGGTTGTGTTCATAATGCCCATATGTTTTACATAAAAACAAAGGACCTTGAGGAGCGTTCAAAACTTATTGCTTTTCTGAAAGAAAACGGAATAGGTGCTGTATTCCATTACATCCCTCTCCATTCATCTCCGGCAGGTCAGCAGTTTGGCAGATTTCATGGTGAGGATAAATATACAACAAAAGAAAGCGAACGACTTTTAAGACTTCCAATGTATTACGGACTTGAGAAAAAAGATATTGAGTATGTTGTAAGTAAGATAAAAGAGTTTTATGAGGGGTAAATGATGACTTTTGATAAAAGGCAGACAAATATTGCAAAAGGAGTAGCGGTACTTTTGCTTTTGTGGCATCACTTGTTTTATAATAATCCGAAAAACTACGGGAAATTTATTTCTGTGTTGAATATAAATAATGTACCGGTTGAGTCTGTTATTGCAGATTTATGCAAGGTATGTGTTGCTGTTTTCTTATTGCTTAGCGGTTATGGATTGTATAGAAGTTATCAAAATTTTTGTAATGAAACAATAGTCAATAATAGAATCAATGTAAAGAAAGACTGTAAATTTGTTTGGAATCACTGGATAAAAATGATGTCAGGTTATTGGTTTATATATATTATTTTTGTTCCCATGGGATTGCTTTTTGGAAGAAGTTTTTTAGCATATTATGGTTTAAATCCAATTTATTATTTAACAGATTTTTTGGGTATATCATATTTGTTTTTTGGATATAATACCATTTTTAATGTTACATGGTGGTTTATGAGTGTGATAATTGTGTTGTATATAATTTTTCCACTATTGTATAAATTGTTAATCTGGCAATCAGAGATCGCACTTTCTTTATCGATACTTTTTATGTTTGTAAATATACCTTTTTTACATGGCGTTAACTATTGGTTTGCCCCATTTATTTTTGGGATGTACATCTCAAAGTATAATTTGTTTGCAAGAATTTTAAACTTATGTGATACTGTACTAAAAAGAGTAAGTCTTTCAATCTTACTGATAGTAGTTTCTTTATGTATAAGGGTAACTTTTTTACAGAATAAAGTTTATTTTGATGCATTTTTTGCATTTGCTATAATTTTATTTTCGTATATGGTGCTTTCAAGTATACCGAAACTGTCAAAATGTTTTGAAATATTAGGAAAACATAGTGCAAACATATTTATGTTTCATACATTCATATATTCATACTACTTTAGCAATATAATTTACGGCTTAAGATACTCATTGGCGATTTATGTCTTTCTTGTTTTAGTTTGTGTATTGATATCTGTTGTTTTAGAAAAAATAAAAAAAGCAATTAAATATAATCATCTGATTCAGAAGTTGACATTTGTTTAATTATATTTTATTTTCAGAGGTGACATATGAGAGATTTAAGTAGCAGAAGAAAAACCATTATTATAGCGGTCTTTAACATTTTTGTATTTATCTTATTTGTTATTTTTTGCGGTGTGAGATATAATATGGATGATGAGAAGTTTTTTTCACTTAGTATAGCGTTCGGAGATTACAATATTATTTTTACCAATTACTTTTTATGTCGTTTAATTGGGTTTATTCAACATATGATTTACCCGATAAATGCTTTTACAGCAGTCAGTTTAATGTTTGCTGTATTGGCTTTTATTACACTTCATAGTATATTTGCGAGGAAAATTTCTCTTAAGTGGTCTTTCCTTGTAATGATTTTTTTATACGCTTTCTTTGGTGTAAATCATTTAACAATTATTTCATATACAATGTTGCCTGCATTACTTGCTGTCGCTGGCCTGTTTTACATAATTGATGGATTAGATGCAAAATTCCGAATGAGAAATGCTTTATGGGGAGTGTTTTTGACTGTAATCGCATCTATGTACCGATTTAAAGTATTTTTATCTTGTTTTTGTGTAATTGCTGTATTTTATTTGGTAAGATACTTAATTGGATACAGAAAGAGTGAAAAAAACCTTTTGTCATATGTAAAAAAGCTCTTTACAAAGCAGTTTTCGTTTACTTTGGTTACAGTTGTCTTGCTGGTATTTTCGTTTAATTTTGCCTCACAAATTATTAATACATCCACTCCTGAACTTTCGTACTACAAGCAATATACAACTTTAAGATCTCAGGTTTGGGATTTTGAGATGCCTAGTTATGAAGAGGCAAAGAGCGAATATGACTCCTTGAATATTACAGAAAATGACTTAAAAATGCTCAAAAATATATATTTAGACGATGGTGGTGCTTTTACCATTGATACATTAACTGAATTGGTTGAAATAAGAAAAGCTCACATTGATAATCGGAATATTTTCAGTTCGTTCATTGATATGTCTAAGTCATTGATATTAGAAACGCTTTCATTTTCAACAGATAAAAGCATTTTGTTTATTTCGTTTTTGTTGATTATGCTTCTGTTTTTACTCATAATGAAAAAAAGATACTATTTTATTCCGATAAGTCTGTTAGTTGTGATGGCTGGATTGAATTTTTATCTTTGGCAATACGGCAGGACACCGTATCGGGCTATATACGGCATAGTATTTCCGTGTGTTGTTTCTATTCTGTACTCAGTTGAAAAGAGTGGATTTAAAAAAAAGGCATTGAGGTTTTTTGATAACAATATTTTTTATTCTAGTGTGGCTATTGTTTGCATCGCAGTTATATCCTTTATTGTTCCTGTAACATTGAGTAAAAGTTATTCTATCGATACTCAGATCAAAAAAGTTAGTGGTCATGACCAGGTTGTGAACTATATAGAGAGTCAAAACGATAAAAGATTTGTGGTTGCTAATTGCATAAATGTTTCCAATAATTACAATCTCCAGAGACCATGGACAGTTAAAATTCCTGATGTCCCTGAAAATGCAGCACAATTTTTAGGAACTTACTATCGTAGCACATACGATAATCATTTGTTAGAAAAATTTGGAACTAAGGATGTGTATACATTTCTTATTAATAATGACTCAGCGTACTTTGTTGATACTGTTGAAGTAAATGTATATAAAATGTTTGAAACATATTTAAATGATCATTATTCTAATGGGAAAAATATTAAATTGGTTTTGAATAAATCTATTGGTGATTATAGATTCTATTCCGTGAAAGAAAATTAGTGGTGTTGAAAAATGAAAAAAGTTTTAATTTCTGTTATTATTCCGATATATAACAGATGCGATTCGTTATATAAGACTATTGAAAGTGTAATTAATCAGAAGTATACTAATCTTGAAATAATTCTTGTTGATGACGGTTCAACAGATGGTTCATTGGATTTATGCAATAAATATGCTTGCCAAGATAGTAGAATTAAAGTGTTTCATAAAAAGAACGGAGGAGTATCTTCTGCTAGAAACTACGGTCTGACAAAAGCTACAGGAGAATATGTTTCTTTTATTGATGCCGGTGATTATATAAAACCGCATTTGTATTCAGATTTAGAATCTTATTTTGGTATGGATATGATAAATTTTTCTTTTTATGTCAGTAATTGTGACAAAAAGGAAAATGAGGTTTATACTTCTTTTGAACAAATAAAAAAATTTGACAAACTTTTCGTAACCGATACAATTTTACCGTGTCTTTTGAATTTAAAAGATAACGAATACAATATGTCGTTAAATTATTCTGTATTAAACTTGTACAAAAAAAGTATAATAGATAATTTTTCTTTAAAATATGATGAAACTTTAAAGAAGTGGGAAGATAGAAAGTTTATAATCGCTTATATTGATCAATGCGATAACGGAGTGCTTGTTAACAAATGCTATTATGTGTATGATTGCGATCCTAATAATGTTCATTTGTCCTCTCTTTATTATCCGGAAATAGTTTCTGAAACGGTAAAAAATATATCTGAAAGAGAAATGCATTTTAAGAATAGATATGACTTTAATACAGATTATTATAATAATTATATAGCTAACGTCTTTTTAAATTTATTTGTTGAGGTAGCTACACAGGAAACAAATGATGTTGCGTATGAGTTTATAAGCGAAAATTTAGATACTTCTCTGCTTATAAGAATTTTTTCTAAGTATTCACCGCTTGACAACAGGTCTAAAAGAATAAAGAGTCTTATAAATGATCGAAAAGTTTATAACTTGATAGATGAACTGAAAAAGTATAATTCGTCTAAAAATAAAGTTAGTGTTAAAAACAAGATTATTGGTAAGTTGTCAGCTATAAAACATAGGCTGAAATAATAAAGTTATTGAAAGAGAAATTTACTATGAAAAAACTTGTAATAATTGGTGCGAACGATTTTCAGAATCAGTTGATTTTGAAAGCGAAGTCACTTGGATATGAAACACATGTATTTGCGTGGGAGGATGGTGCTGTCGGAAAAGATAATGCTGATTATTTTTACCCTATCAGTATAATTGAAAAAGATAAAATACTGGAAAAATGCAAGGAGATTAAGCCGGACGGTGTATGCTCAATTGCCTCTGATCTTGCCTCAATAACAGTAAATTATGTTGCAGAAAAGCTTGGTTTGCCTTGTAATCAGACTAAATATGCAAATATACAGACTAATAAGTATGCAATGCGTAAAGCACTTCTTGATGCAGGTTTACCGTGTCCGAAATTTGTGTTAGCTGATGAAAGTTTTGATGTCAGAGAATTGCATGATTTCTCATTCCCGATTATAGTTAAACCTACTGACCGCTCAGGCAGTCGTAATATTATGAAGCTTGAAAGCACAAGTGGCGTTATGAAAGCAGTTACAGAAGCGTGTCAGACATCATTTGAACATAAGGCAATTATTGAGGAATATATTGAGGGTAACGAGTACAGTATGGAAACTATTTCATACAAAGGGGAACATCACTATCTTGCTACAACGAAGAAGTTCACAACAGGTGCTCCTCATTTTATCGAAACCGGTCATTGTCAGCCATCTGATCTTTCTCAAGATGTTTTGGAAAAAGCTAAAAATCATATTATTAAGGCGCTATCTGCCTTGCACATTGAAAATAGTGCGGGACATTCAGAATTTAAAGTCGACAAAGACGGTAATATTCGTATTATCGAGATAGGTGCAAGAATGGGTGGAGGTTGTATAGGTTCGGATCTTGTATATTTATCGACCGGAAATGATTTTATGAAGATGGTAATAGATATTTCTTGCGGAGATAGTCCTGAATTTGCTGATATTTTGAAAAATCAATTTGTGTGTATAAAGTTTTTAATGAATAAGTATGATTTTGATAATTTAGATTTGCTAAAAAAACAAGCAAAATATAAAGTTTACAGAGAAAGCATTTTTGATCGAAAACCAGACAGCAAAGTTACAGATGATTCTAATAGGCTTGGATACTATATATTTAAATAAATTTAGTGGAGGATAAAGTGAAAGAACTTGGTGGGTATTTACCTTTAGAGTTAAAAAAAAATAACCATTATTATAATTATGATGAAACCAAAATGATAAAGTGTAATACTGGTTTGACTGCTTTGTATTGTGCTATAAAACAAATTGAGCCGAGCACTGTTATATTGCCTTACTTTATATGTAATACGGTGATTGATTTAGTCAAAAAAATGGATTTGCCAATAACATTTTATCATATTAAAAGTGATTTTAGTCCAGAAGATATAAAATGTCCTGAAAATTCTTGCATTGTACTTGTTAATTATTTTGGACTTTGTAGGAATGTTATTATGGATATAGTCAATCAGTTTTCTAATGTTATTATTGATAATACACAAGCTTTTTTTTCAGAACCTGTTTTTGAAGAAGGCGTATATAATATTTATTCATGCAGAAAGTTTATAGGTGTAGCAGATGGTGCTTATTTAATAGGTAAGCACATTGATAGTATATTTTTAGAAGAGGATATGTCGTACCAAAGAGCAGATTTTTTATTTAAGCAATATGATTGTGGTATAAATGGTGCTTATCCTGATAAACAAAATAATTATAAAATTATTTGTGAACAAAGGCGTAAAATGTCAACATTAACAGATGTGATGTTAAGTTCTGTTGATTATGATTATATAATCAACAGAAGAATATCAAATTTTAATACACTTGATTCACTTTTTGGAGAGGAAAATCTACTTTTATTCAAATGCGGTAGGGATAACAATGTTCCTTATTCGTATCCATTGCTTTTAAATAAAGATATCAGGCAGAAACTAATTGAGCGAAAAATATTTGTACCGACACTTTGGAAAGATTTGATAACAAATAATATGAAAAATAATTATGAATATATCTATTCAAAATACATTTGTCATTTGCCTATTGATCAAAGATACAATGATGAAGATATGTTATATATTTTTAGAACAATAAAAGAAATATGTGAAACGGGTGATTAATACGAAACCTTTGTTAGTTTTTGGAACTGCTGATTTTGCTGATATAGTGACAAATTTAATTGAAAATAGTTTGAAGAGTGAAATAGCTGCTTATGTTTTAGATGATAATTATATTGAAGAAAACTCTCTAAAATATAATAATAAGCCCATTGTTCGTACAAGTGATGTATACAGGTTATATCCACCAAATGAATATGATATAACGATTGGTTTTATAGGTACCAAAATGTTTAAGGTAAGAGCAGAAAAGTTGCAATTATTTAAAAATCTAGGTTATGATCTGCCCAATTTAATTCATCAAACATCTGTTATATCAACATATCAAATGGGTTATGGAAATATAATTTTGGAGAATTGTGTAATATCATATGGTACGAATTTTGGCAATGGAAATATTATGTGGCCTAATTCATCAATAAATCATCATAATATAGTTGGTAATTATAATAATATTTCACCTTCGGTTTCAACGTCTGGGGGGGTAATAATTGGTAATAACTGCTTTTTGGGGAACAATTCAACATATAAAAACAAAGTTATAGTAGCTGATTATTCTTTTATTGGTGCAGGTTCGTATATCTCAAAAAACACCGATAAGTTTGGCGTGTATGTTCCTCAAAGAACAGTAAAACTTGAGGGTAAAACAAGTTTTGATTTTAAATAAAGGTGTTGATAATTATGAAGTATAGTTTTATTATACCTTGCTACAATAGTGAAAAAACGATAAAGTGTGTATTAGATGAAATACATAAAGAAATGGACAAAATTAAATTTACTGATTATGAGATTATAGCAGTAAATGATTGTTCACCAGATAATGTTTATGGAATACTAAAAGAAATAGCATCTTATGACAAAAAAACTAAGGTTATCAATTTAGCTAAAAACGCTGGTAAACATGCTGCAGTGCTGGCTGGAATGAAGATGTCTTCTGGAAAAATAATTATCAATCTTGATGATGATGGTCAATGTCCGTTAAACGAACTCAATAATTTGCTTCAGCCGTTAGATAAAGGGTACGATATCGCTATTGCAAAGTATGAAAGAAAAAGAGAGTCTTTATTGAAGAGATTGGGAAGTAAGTTTAATTCTTTTGTTACTCGTATTCTCTTGGACAAGCCTAAAAATCTTTACATTGGAAACTTTAGCGCCGTAAAACGGTTTGTAGTAAATGAAATGTTAAATTACACTAACCCATATCCATATTTGGGTGGACTTTTTTTGCAATCAACTAGCAAAATTGTCAATGTTAATATGATTGAAAGAGAACGGAGTTGTGGAAAAAGTAATTATTCTTTAAAAAAGTCAATTAAACTTTGGCTAAATGGATTTACCGCATTTTCTGTTAAACCGCTTAGGATTTCATCATTATTAGGTATATGTTGTGCATTAATTGGTTTTGTTTTTGGCTCTATTACCATAATAAGGAAAATATTTATAAAAAACATAAGCGCTGGTTGGAGTTCTACAATATCGGTGATGCTATTTATAGGTGGCCTTATTATGCTTATGCTCGGAATGATTGGTGAATACATCGGCAGAATATACATTAGTATAAATAATTCACCACAGTATGTAATAAAGGAAAAAATAAATTTTGATTCTGATGAAAACGAGAAATATGATGAGTAATAAGTTAAAATATTATATTGCTTTGCATGTAGAACTGTTGTTATTTTCCCTTGGTGGGGTTTGCACAAAGCTGGCTGGTCAGAATAAATTTCTTTCATTTTGGTTCATATTTTTTTATGGACTTGTGATTTTGAATCTCGGAGTTTATGCAATTGTTTGGCAACAGATTATAAAAAAGTTGCCGTTGAATACTGCATATTCAAACAAGGCAATAACAATAGTTTGGGGAATACTGTGGGGTTTGGTATTCTTTCGAGAACAGATAAAATGGAATATGCTCCTTGGTGCGGCAATCGTAATTTTGGGTGTAATTGTGGTGGTGAGAGCTGATGAATGAGAAAATTTTATTTTCGTTGATTTTTCTGTTTGGTGTTTTTATTTCTTCAGTATCCCAGATTATTCTCAAAAAAAGTGCCAATAAAACCTATGACCATTGGATAAAGGAGTACCTTAATCCGAGAGTAATATTTGCATACATAATTTTCTTCGGAGCAACTCTTTGTTCCGTGTGGGCGTACACTGTAATCCCGCTTTCACTTGGTCCGATTCTTGAATCGGCAGGGTATATTTTTGTTGCATTTCTAAGTTGGCTTTTCCTAAAAGAAAAAATCAACAAGCAAAAGCTTATCGGACTTTCTATTATAATATTAGGAATTATTATTTATTCAATCTGATTTTATAGAATGAGGTGATTCTATGAAAGGTATAATTTTAGCTGGAGGTTCTGGTACTCGACTCTACCCACTGACAAAGGTAACATCTAAACAGCTGTTGCCGATATATGATAAGCCGATGATTTATTATCCGTTATCTACACTTATGCTTGCCGGTATAAGAGATATTTTAATAATATCAACCCCGTCTGATACACCAAGATTTAAAAATTTGCTTGGTGATGGCAGTAATTTTGGAATAAATTTGTCATATGCTGTTCAGGAAAAGCCGGAAGGGTTAGCACAAGCTTTTTTAATTGGAGAGGATTTTATCGGTAACGATACTTGTGCGATGATACTTGGTGACAACATATTTTACGGTGGTTGGTTCAGAAAGTATCTTAACGATGCCGTCAGAGATGCGGAAAATGGAAAAGCAACTATCTTTGGATATTATGTGAATGATCCTGAAAGATTTGGAATTGTTGAATTTGATAAAGAAAAAAATGTAATTTCTGTTGAAGAAAAACCAAAAAAGCCAAAATCAAATTATTGTATAACGGGTCTGTATTTTTATGATAGTCGTGTTGTTGAAATGGCTAAAAAGGTTAAGCCGTCATTCAGAGGTGAACTTGAAATTACAGATCTTAACAGAATGTATCTGAACGAAAACAATTTAAAAGTTCAGATTTTAGGCAGAGGATTTGCTTGGCTTGATACAGGAACAACCGAAAGCCTTATGGATGCAGCTTTGTTTATTCAAACAATTCAAAAACGACAGGGTGTTGTTATTTCTGCTCCGGAAGAAATTGCTTATCATGAAAAATGGATCAGCAAAGAAAAATTGTTGTGTTTAGCGGATTTGTATGGCAAGTCTCCTTACGGTCAACATTTAAAAACGGTGGCTGAGGATAAAATTTTATTTAATGGAGGCTAAGATGACAATAATAGTTACAGGCGGAGCGGGCTTTATCGGCTCAAACTTCGTTTTTCATATGCTCAAAAAATATCCCGATTACAGAATCGTATGTCTTGATTGCCTTACATATGCAGGCAATCTTTCAACGCTTGCTCCTGTTATGGATAATCCGAATTTCCGTTTTGTGAAAGATAACATTACATACAGGGATGCTGTTTACAAGCTTTTTGAGGAAGAACATCCCGACATGGTTGTAAACTTTGCCGCAGAGAGCCATGTTGACCGTTCAATTGAAAATCCGGAAGTTTTTCTTGATACAAATATCAAGGGTACTGCCGTGCTTATGGATGCTTGCAGAAAGTACGGAATCAAGCGTTATCATCAGGTTTCTACCGATGAGGTTTACGGTGATCTTCCGCTTGACAGACCTGACCTTTTCTTTACAGAGGAAACTCCGATTCACACAAGTAGTCCGTATTCATCATCAAAAGCCGGTGCAGACCTTCTTGTGCTTGCTTATTACAGAACATATGGCTTGCCCGTAACAATAAGTCGTTGCTCAAACAACTACGGTCCTTATCATTTTCCTGAAAAACTCATTCCGCTTATGATTGCCAACGCTCTTGCGGACAAGCCGCTTCCTGTTTACGGTGAGGGTTTGAATGTTCGTGACTGGCTTTATGTTGAGGATCATTGCAAAGCGATTGACCTTATTATCCACAACGGCAGAGTGGGTGAGGTTTATAATGTAGGCGGTCATAATGAAAAAAGGAATATAGATATTGTTAAGATTATCTGCAAGGAGCTTAACAAGCCTGAAAGCCTTATAACTTATGTAACAGACAGAAAAGGTCACGATATGCGTTATGCAATTGATCCGACTAAGATTCACAATGAACTCGGTTGGTTGCCTGAAACAAAGTTTGAGGACGGCATTAAAAAGACAATTCAGTGGTATCTCGATAACCGTGAATGGTGGGAAACAATCATCAGCGGTGAATATCAGAACTACTACGAAAAAATGTATGGTAACAGATAACTGTTATACATACAGTAATTTTAAATAGAATAAAAGATAATGGCAGCATCAGTTTAAATCTGGTGCTGTTTTTTACATATTGAAGATCTTTAGAAAACATATAGTAAAAGATTATTAGCAAACGAGTAAAAAAATGACAAACAGTTTGATATCGGATATAATAGTTACAAAAGGAGGCATTTAATTATGCGTGATTTTGAAAAATTATTTGATTCAAGATATGTTATTGGTTGTAAATTGGAGCAGCTTATTAAGAACCGTTCGTATACAAAAAAATCCGTGTGTGATGGAGTCGGAATATCAAGACAAACTTTAGATAAGCTTATTGCGGGTGATGTAACAAATAAAATTAATTTTGAAAAACATATGACTAAACTGCTTGCTTTCCTTTCTGTTACTCCAAACGAATTACTTGGAGGCATTGATAATCCGTATAATCAGTCTCGTGATTTACGAGATATATTACATCTTAATCTTGATGAGTTGAGTCATAAATCAGGTGTATCTATTGAAAATTTGGAAAAGATTGAGGCGGGCGAAAATATCCCTCTTACTGATTTGAGAGATGTTGCCATGATGTTGGGGACAAGCGTACTTGGTTTGCTTGGAAATAATTATTTTCAAACTACAGTAAACAGCTTTTCATATCTTATTAATGAAAAAGCTCAAATGATAAGATCAGTAAGTGGCTTTTGGGGACATTTTGGCATATTGCTTAATGGGCAATCAAAGTACATGTGGTTTCCGATTACTGCCTTTACACGAAATTTAATATGTCAAAACACAGATAATGAATATATGGTAGTGCCTTGTATGGATAATTCATTGTTGATTATTAACAACAAAAATATAAAAGAAATTGCTTTATTAGATGATTGTTGTGATGAACCGGTTGACATGGATTGGGATTATAATGTAAGGTCTGGAGGTATACCTAAAGTAATATATGAGGCTTTTGATGACTACTATGGATATAAAAAATGTGGGATTAAGCTATCTGACTGTAATATGTCACCTGAATTTGCGATGATGATGAATAAATTTGTCGCATCTAAATATAGATTTAGATGCGTTTAATCATAAATTGAATTCAATGACGGTTATATATGCAGACGGAAGTGTAAAGGAACATGGTTTTGCATATTATGAAGATTGTGAAGCCTTTTGTGATATAAGATATTTATATGAGACAGGAAATTTACTTGGAAATTCAATGTTAAGTTTTGAGGATGATGACGAATTAAATTTCTTTGTTAATATGAAAAATGTTTCTATGATAAAACTTCCGCTTGCTAAAACTGAAGAGTACATATGCAGAGATTTAGAGGAGTGTTTAGAAGAAGATTAAATAAGATAAAATAGTTTTTTGAACATAATTACAAAATCCCCGAGTATTGTAAAATTCACTCGGGGATTTTTAAAAACTATATATTAGTCAAATCAATTTTGAAAATGTTATGGGTTCGGGTGATTGTTATGGCGGTGTTATTGAGTAAGTTTTGGGCGTGGGTGCGGGGAATATTGAAAACGAGAGAAAGCAATTTTATCAATTTGATAGGCCGTTGTCAAATAAAATGTTTTAAATATTGCTATATGTATCCTCCCAATTTGAAGTATAAAATCAAGTTGGGAGGAGTTTTTAGGATTATTTCTTCCTTTTCAATTCATTTTTGAAGCATTTTTTATCGAATGAGGGGTTGAAGGCGTAGAAGTTCTTTTCGTTGAGTTTATCGGTCAAGAGGCGGAGGTTTTCACCGAAGCGTTGATAGTGGACAACCTCACGGGCACGCAGAAAGCGAATCGGATCTTTTACATCGTAGTCATCGCAGAATCTGAGAATGTTATCGTAGGTTGTGCGTGCTTTTTGCTCAGCCGCCATACTTTCGTGCAGGTCGGTTATCGGATCGCCTTTAACCTGCATTGATGCAGCTGTATAGGGAAAACCTGCTGCCGCCTGTGGGAAAATTCCGGTTGTGTGGTCAACAAAATAGTCACCGAATCCCTGTTCCTTGATTTCATCCTCGGTGAGGTCTTTCGTCAGCTGATATACTATTGCACCGATCATTTCAAGATGATTAAGTTCCTCTGTGCCTATGTCGGTGAGAGTGCCTTTGAGTTCTGGCAGGGGCATTGCAAATCGTTGACTCAGATATCGTAATGACGCACCCAACTCACCGTCCGGACCGCCGTATGGCAGAATGTTACTTATTTTGACTGAGAAATATGTTGAGGTGGGAGGCTTTGCGGTCAAATATTATTCTTTTTATAATTATGGATAGTAAGTCATTTTGCATTTTTAAGGGATAAGTATCTTTAATTGTGAAAGTGTCATTGATTAAATTATTCTTTTTAAGAATATTGATTGCTTTAATTACAACTTTTTCAATCTTTTCAATTCTTACGCTGTGCGATGAATGGCAGTTGCCGTGAATGTAGGCGGAGCATTGGAGAAAATTATTTTTAATCAGAACGAGGGTTGAATTGCAGTTTGAACACTTGACAAGATTTTGAATAAGGTGTCTGATTTCAGTTTGTTTATGGGAATGTTCTTTGCCTATTATTCTTTGCAAGAATAATATTTGCCTTGTTTGTTCAAAAATTACTTCATCAACAATCGGTTCGTGAATGCCGTTTGAAATTATCAAATTTTCGTTATGGAAATCCCTGCCCGTTTTGCAGATTGGATTCCACCTGATTTTGCCGATATAAACCGGATTTTGCAGAATATATTCAACGGCACGGCAATCCCAGCGGTTGCCCTTGGCGGTTCTGATTTCTGACGAATTCAGGTTGTCACAAGTCATATTTATATCTTTATTATTCAAAAAATCGGCAAAAATTTTACTGACAATTCGGGCTTTTTCGGCGTCAACCACAAGCCTTCCGTCTGTCACTTTATAGCCAAAGGGTGCAATGCTGACGATGCCGCCACGCTCGGCTTTTTCGGTCATTCCTCGCCTTACCTCACCCGAAAGCCGAATCGAATAGTATTCGTCCGACCATTCGATAATGCGTTCAATCAGCTTTCCGAAAGGACCGTCATCAACGGGTTCGGACACGCTGATGACTTCAATACCGTTTTTTCTCAACAGCGATTTATAGAAAATGCTTTCCTCCTGATTGCGGGCGAATCGTGAAAATTTCCAGACAAGTACGGCTGAAAACATGGGAGGCTTTTGCTTTGCAAGGCTTATCATTCGGTTAAATTCGGGTCGCTTGTCGGCATATCTTCCCGAAATTCCGTTGTCACGAAAAATGAACTTTTCATCAATCAGATAGCCTTTTTCATCTGCAAATTTTCTGATGATTTTCAGCTGACTTGACGGTGAAAGCTCAGTTTGATTTTCGGTTGACACCCTTATGTATGCCGCCGCAAAGTGATTTTTATTGTGATTTCCCGACAAATTAATCACCTCTTGCAGTAATAATTCTTTTATGCAATAATATGTCTGCGATTGGAAGAAAATTCTTCGGCAAATTTCTCGAAAACACTTTACTTTGCTAACGCACTAATGTATAATATACAGAGATTGTTTTGTAAGGTGATTTGCAGAACATAGGTAGAGAGTATATCAGATTACGGAGGAATAATTATGAAAAAGAAAAAGTTACTTTCTGTACTTCTTGCAGGTGCAATGTCAGCGTCAATTTTTGTAGGTTGCGGTTCTTCTGCAACGGACTGGGATTATATCTCAAACAAGGGAGAGTTTGTTATCGGTGTTACATATTTTGAGCCGATGAACTACCTTGATGCAGACGGCAAGCTTACAGGTTTTGAAACTGAGTTTGCAGAGGCAGTTTGCGAGAAAATGGGCGTTACTCCAAAGTTCCAGAAAATTGACTGGGATTCAAAAGAGGTTGAGCTTAACTCAAAGACAATCGACTGCATCTGGAACGGCCTTACAATTGATGACGACAGAAAGACAACAATGGATATTTCAACTCCTTATATGGAAAACAAGCAGGTTATGGTTGCAAAATCTGATGTTGCAGACAAAATCAAGTCAGCAGATGACCTCAAGGATAAGACAGTAGTTGCAGAGAAGAAGTCAGCAGGTGAAACTGTTGCTCAGACAGACGAGTTCTTCTCAAGTGCAAAGTATGTTTCAGTTGATGCACAGGCTAAGGCTCTTCTCGAGGTTAAGTCAGGCACAGCAGATGTTGCGGTTATCGACTATGTAATGTCAATCGGTACACTTAAGAGCGGTTCTGACTACGCTGACCTCAAGGTTGTTGACGGCAAGGACTTTTCACCTGAGCAGTACGGTATTGCACTTCGTAAGGACAGCCCCGAAACACTCAAAAAGCTTAACGATGCTATTCAGGCAGTTGCCGATGACGGTACACTTGATAAGATTGCAGAGAAGTACAGCCTTCAGGATCTTCTTCTTGTAAAAAAGAAATAATTTAATTAAAATAAGTTTGTACATACAGGGCGGACTATGTTCGCCCGTTGTGCTTTTTATTGATTATAAATTTACAGGTTCAAATTTGTAAGCCTTTTGATATATTCAAAACTGAAAATACTTGGATAGAGTGGTATATAAAATGGATCAATTTTTTAATGTAAGCGGTCAGTTGCTTGAGGGATTCGGCGAAAACTGTATAATTTTCATTGTAACCCTGCTTGCGGCAATTCCGCTCGGACTTATTATCTCAATGGGTTCAATGTCAAAATTCAAGCCGTTAAAATGGCTGACAAAAACATTTGTGTGGATAATCAGAGGTACTCCGCTGATGCTCCAGCTTTTCGTAGTGTTCTATGTTCCGCCGCTTGTGTCAAACGGCAGTGTGACATTTGCACGAATGAACGCCGCACTTATCGCATTTATAATCAATTATGCCGCATATTTTTCTGAAATTTTCCGTGGCGGTATCGAGTCTGTTCCAAAGGGACAGTACGAGGCAGGTCAGGTGCTTGGCATGACAAAGGGTCAGATTTTCTTTAAGGTTGTGCTTTTGCAGGTTGTAAAGAAAATTACTGCACCCATGGGCAACGAAATTATTACTCTTGTAAAAGATACTTCGCTTTCAAGCGTTATCGCAATTCCGGAAATTCTTATGAGAGCAAAGGACTTCTCAATGCAGGGACTCATCTGGCCGCTTTTCTATTCGGCAGTATTCTTCCTCGCATTCTGCGGAATCCTTACCTTGCTTTTCTCATTTATCGAGAAAAAGCTTGATTACTACAAGGGTTAAGGGGGAAAGGTTATGTCTTTGTTAAATGTTGAAAACATCCGTAAAAGCTACGGCAAAACAGAGGTTTTGAAAGATATCAGCTTTTCTCTTAAAAAGGGCGAGGTGCTTGCGATTATCGGTTCATCGGGTTCGGGCAAGACTACGCTGTTAAGGTGTCTTAATTTTCTTGAAACTCCGAGCAACGGCAAGATTTCCGTCAATGACAAGGTGCTTTTTGACAGCAATGACAGCTCTGCAAAGAGCGACAGCGAAATCAGAAAAAGACGACTTCATTTCGGACTTGTGTTCCAGTCATTTAACCTGTTTCCGCAATATACGGTTATCGAGAATATTATGCTTGCTCCAAAGCTTGCCGCAAAAGAGCAGATAAAGCAGACAGGCGAATATATGGGCGCAAAAAGCTATAAAGAGGCACTTGAAATTATCAAGAACAATGCGAAGTCTTTGCTTGAAAGGGTAGGACTTTCCGAAAAGAGCGAGTCATATCCGTGTAACCTCAGCGGCGGTCAGCAACAGCGTGTTGCAATTGCAAGAGCGCTTGCACTCAATCCCGATGTGCTCTGCTTTGACGAGCCTACCTCCGCACTTGATCCCGAACTCACGGGTGAGGTGCTTAATGTTATCCGCAGTCTTAAAACCTCCGACAGCACAATGATTGTTGTAACTCACGAAATTGAGTTTGCAAGAGATGTTGCCGACAAGATCATTTTTATGGCTGACGGTGTAATTGCCGAAGAAGGCACTCCCGAACAGGTAATCAACAATCCGCAAAATCCAAGAACCCAGGCATTTTTGTCAAGGTTCAACTGATAACTGAATATTAGGTGAGGAAAGCACTCGAAAGGGTGCTTTTTTACATATTTTTGCAAATAACCTTGAAAAGTTTATGCCATTGTGCTATAATAATCGTGTCATTCACTGACAAAGGCACAAAGCCTGAAAAAATGAGAAATCCCGATAGGAAAAACGGAGGAAAAACAAATGAAAAGAATTTTCACAATCAGCGTTGCGGCTGTTATGGCACTTCTTATGGTGCTTTCACTTACAGCTTGCGGTAATTCAACACTCGGCTATTACAAGCTTACAAGTGCAGAAGCAAGCGGTATGAGCTTTGACAGCAGTACTCTTGCCGCTGTCGGTATGGACAAAGGCTACATTCTTCTTAAAGAAGACGGCAAGGCTAAGCTTTCTGCAGCCGGTCAGGAGCAGGAGCTCACATACGATGACAAGAACTTTACAGCAGACGGCGATAGCATTCCATACACACTCAAAGACGGTGTTATTACAATGGAAAAAGATGGCACAAAGCTCGTTTTCACATTTGACGCTAACTTCAAGCCTGAGGCATCAACAACAGAATCATCAAAGTAATAAAACTTAACGGTGCAAAAATTTCGGCAGTCCAAATCGGACTGCCGTTTTTGTATATCCAACAAAAAAACAAGGGCAGCGGATTCCGCTGCCCTCAATTTTTATAAGATTTTATCAGTCTGAAAGACACTCGTCAAGTGCATCAACAATTGCGTGCCTGTCCATATGCTGACCGATGAATACAAGCTTGATTTCTCTGTCACCGTATTTTTCGTCCCACTTTTCAGCCATATCGGGATACTCTGCAAGATAGAGCTTCTGCTGTTTCTTTGGGAATGCGGCAAGCCACTTGCCCTGTTCCGTAGCAGTAATCTGAACGCCTGCCTGCTCGAATACATAAACATCTTCTCTCTTGTCATCAAACCAGAGAACACCCTTTGCACGGACTACGCTCTTTGGCCAGTTCTCAACAAACTGCTGGAGCTTGTCCTGATTGAAAGGACGAATGCGGTGGTAAACAAATGAACCGATGCCGTACTCTTCTTCGCCGTCCTCATGATCATGGTCGTGGTGACAGCAATGACCGTGTTCGTGGTCGCAATGAGAGTGGTCAAGACCGTCCTCATCATGGTCATGATCGTGATGCTCATGTTCGTCATGGTCTTCATCGTGGTGGTGATGGTGGTGATGATGACCGTGACGGTCTGTATCCTCGTCATCTTCATCCTTATCATAAATCTGAGCCCAACCTGCGGATGCGGCTGTTTCTTCAAAATTAAAGCACTTTGTATCGAGAATATCCTTAACTTCAACCTTGCCGAACTGTGATTCAATAATTCGTGCCTTTGGCTGAAGTGTCTTAATCATAGCCTTAACTCTCTTGAGCTGATCCTCTGTTACCTTGTCAACCTTGTTGAGGATGATTGTTGAACAGAACTCAATCTGCTGAATAAGAAGGCTTTCAACATCTTCTTCGTCAACATCTTCCTTGAGGAGATCGTCACCGCAGCCAAATTCCGTTGCCATACGGAGTGCGTCAACAACTGTAACAATGTTGTCAAGACGGACAAGCTCGGGAATATTGTTTTCCTTATCACCCTCAAGAACCGAGATTGACTGTGCAATCGGAAGTGGTTCGCAAATACCGCTTGCCTCAATGAGAATGTAGTCAAACTTGCCTGACTTTACAAGGTCTGTAATCTGGTTGATAAGGTCAACGCTCAAAGTACAGCAGATACAGCCGTTTGTAAGCGGAACAAGGTTTGTATCTTTCTGAGTAACAACGCCTGCCTTTTGAATAAGCTCTGCGTCAATGTTTACTTCACCGATATCGTTTACGATAACGGCACACTTGTAGCCCTCCTGATTGCCGAGAACATGGTTGATAAGAGTAGTTTTGCCTGCACCGAGATAACCTGTAAGAAGCGTTACGGGAACAGGAAGCTTAATGTTAGCCATATATTTCATTTCCCTTCGTTGAATTGTGCTTATTTTATGCGGATTACCGCTGTCCTTAAATATAACACTTTGCAAAATTATTGTCAATACAAAGTACGGAGTGCGGTCAATCCGAATAGCTGATTATTGCTGTGCATTTTGTGTTTTTTGTATAATCACCTTTTATTTATTTCGGTTTTATGTTACAATAGTCAAAAGTAATTTTACGGAGATAGATTATGATTGTACTTGCATCTGCTTCACCACGAAGAAAAGAGCTTTTAAGTTTTATAACAACCGACTTTGAAATTGTTCCCGCAGACATTGACGAAACTGTTGAGGACAATGTTCCGCTTGAAAAGCGTCCCGAATATCTTGCCGTCAAAAAGGCATTGCATATTTCAAAAAACGGCTATGAAAAAGATATTGTAATCGGTTGTGACACGGGAGTTTTTGTTGACGGTAAAATGCTCGGCAAACCTAAGAACAGGGAAGATGCCGAGAATATGTTAAAACTGCTTTCGGGCAGACAGCACAAGGTTATCACGGGGTGTTGTACCGTCAAAAACGGTGTTGCAAAATCATTTTCCAATGTAACGCTTGTTGAATTTTTTGAACTTTCCAATTCGGAAATAGAGGAGTACATTGCAACGGGCGAGCCTTTTGACAAGGCAGGTGCATACGGAATACAGGGCAAAGGTTCTCTGCTTGTAAAGAAGATTGACGGCGACTATTTTAATGTTGTAGGACTTCCTGTAAGTGAATTGAACAGGATTTTGAAAAAGGAGTATTCATATGAATGATAATATAAATAAAACAGTCAATGAAATTCTCGAAAGCTATTCAAAGCATGAACAGACTTGCAGACTTTCGGAGGATAACATTATCAACAAATCTGTGCTTATTCAGGTGCTTGAAGAAATCCGCAAGCTGTTGTTTCCGGGCTACTTTGACAAGAACAGAGTAAGAGAAGAATACATCGGCTATATTGTAGGCGACAGAATAGAATTTATTCAGTACAACCTTAAAAAGCAGATTGCAAAGGCTTTAAAGGGCTGCGAAAAGTGCAACGACCTTTCATATGACGAGGTTATGGAAAAGTCAGAAAAGCTGGTTTATGAGTTTCTCTCAAAGATTCCGTCAATCCGCGATTACCTTGCAACAGATGTTGTTGCAGCCTTTAACGGCGATCCTGCCGCATACAGTACGGATGAAATCATTCTTTGCTATCCCGGATTTTTTGCAATCACTGTTTACAGAGTGGCACATGAATTGTGGAAGCTTAAAATCCCGATGATTCCGAGAGTGCTTTCGGAGTACGCACACGGACTTACGGGAATTGATATTCACCCCGGTGCGACAATCGGCAAGTATTTCTTCATCGACCACGGCACAGGCATTGTAATCGGTGAAACTACCGAGATAGGCGAGAATGTAAAAATCTATCAGGGTGTAACCCTCGGTGCGTTGTCAACAAGAAAAGGTCAGCAGCTTAAAGGTGTTAAAAGACATCCTACTATCCGTGATAATGTTACAATCTATTCGGGTACAACTATCCTCGGCGGTGAAACCGTAATCGGCAAGGGTGCAACAATCGGCGGTAATGCCTTTATAGTGAACTCAATTACTGAGGGTATGAAAGTAAGCATTAAAAACCCCGAACTCCAGTTCAGCCCCGACCTTTCGGAAAACAATCAGGACAAGTATTGGTATTGGATGATTTAAGCTTACGCTTTAATGGAAAATTGAAAATTTTGGTTGGGAAGACAGTTTGTAATGTAAAAAAACATATTATGCCCGAGCGTAGTATAGTTACCGTTTGCAAAATTTTGTA
>OGOX01000097.1_pt1 | contig 70290 bp, 73 predicted proteins | sample 1552761 | NCBI WGS metagenome assembly OGOX01 (sample SAMEA2580212, study PRJEB22360) | human gut metagenome | biome: human gut; feature: human-associated habitat; material: faeces | place: Denmark | collected 2008/2010
TGTTGGTCAAGATGATATCGGTATGGAAGCATTCCTGGCAAAGGTTGCTGAGGTTACTGGCTATACTGTTGATGAGCTTTATGAGATTGATCCCATGTTCGGTTGCTCTCTAAAGGGTAAGGCTCTATCTACCATTCGTGTTGATGATACTGGCATGGATCTTACCAGTGTTTATGGTATGTCTCTGATGTCTGGTACCAACGGCAAGTTTGGTGATGCTCCGTTCCCTGGTGAAGCAGCTACTGATGAGTGGGCTGCTGAGGCAGTTAAGTTCTTCTCTGGTGAGTTTTCCGATGAGATCTTCGATCTGGATCAGCACAAGATTGACTTTTGTGTTGACGCCAACTATCCTCTCAGTGTTAAGGGGCAAATCGTATCTCTTGCGGATTTCCGGGAAGACTTCTTCTATTTCCGTGATCTAGGTCTGAATATTGAGACTCTAGAAGATGTGCAGCTGCTCTTTGATGCTGGCTCTGGTTGGAATCAGAGCTGCTTTGTGGGAGACTATATGTCTGTCTATGATGTTCTGGATGAGTATTCTCATAAGGAAATTCGTGTTACTATGGGATATGATCTGGCTCCTCTGCTGGTCAATCATTATAGCACTAATATTGCTGCACCTATTGCTGGTGAATTCAACAACTTCATCATCACTGATGCAATTGAGGGCACTCTGAACATCATTCCTCGTGTTACTCCTGACTATGATCAGAAGCAGGTTCTGGATGATCTGAAAGTTAACTTTGTTAATCTAACTGCTGATCGCCAGCTGGCAATTCAGTCCACTTATACTTCTCAGGATCATAATGGTCCTCTGTCTTACATCAACAATGTTCTGGTTACCCAGCGTGTTGTTAAGGCAATTCGTCGTTATGTTCCTACCATTCGCTTTATGCTGATGGAGCCCGATGCTACTGACTTCGGCAAATATAAGGATCTGATTCAGGACAACGTCGTTTCTAAGTATGAGCAGTTCTTTAAGTCTATCACACTGGTTTATACTAAGGATGATGTGCAGACTGCTAATAAGATTTTCAATGCATCTCTGTATTGCTATTATAGAGATTTCCCGCAGGCTGAAGTCTTTGATGTCTTTGCTGTTGAGGGATCTCCGTCCTCTAATCCGATCCCTGGTGTTACTGATACTACCAGTGACAATTCTTAAGAAAGGAGGAACTAAACTATGTCTGTTGGTTTGAACTATATTAAGATGCCTCGTAATGTGTCTGAGTATACTCTGATGAAGGGTGTTACTGACTACTCCAACCTGAAGCAGTTTGATCTTTATGAGACTGGCTATTCTTTCCTGACTGTTGTTTCTGTTCCTAGATATATGCAGCTGCTGGCTGCACAAGATGCAAAGGTTAAGAACCTGCAGGATGGATTTGTTCATATTCTGGAAGGTGAGTTCCGTGGCCTTGATGGTATTCCTGATATCACTGCTGATGCTGGTACTGTTACCAATGGTGTCAATGAACTTCAGGTTATCAACAATGTCAGCATGGATACTTCTATCCAGGTCAGCATGTCCTTCTTCGAGCGTTCTGGCTCTCTGCTGACTAACTACCTGTCTTATTATCTGACTGGTATTAAGGATCCTTATTCTAAGGCTAAGACTTATCATGGCCTGATTGGTAGCTCTATTACTGATCCTGGTCCTGATTATGAGGTCTTTACGTTCCTGTACTATGTCACTGATAATACTATGCGCTCTATTGAGAAGGCATATTTGCTGTGCAATGCTCAGCCTACTGCTGCTCCCACTAGCCAGATGTATAACTCTACACATGGTGATATTCAGTTCCAGGAAGTTAGCATGAGCTTTAACTGCTATCCCATCGTGGGTGATCAGGTTAATAAGTATGCTAACATGATGCTCCAGAATGACCTTACCACTAAGAATAAGAATCGTATGCTTATCCTTGACTCTAACAACTATCAGTACGATGTTTATAAGTCCAAGGTTGAAAATACTGGATTCGGTCTGGTTGGTGACATTCTGTCTAGCAAGTCTCTGGGCAACACTGTTGCTTCTAAGACTTCTAGAGGCACTCAGCTTGGCTAATAAGTATTAAATTATTGTGCTAATAAAAATCCTCCTTGGCACTGTAAATTAATATAATAATCCCAGAGGGTCTTAATGATCCTCTGGGAATTTTTGTTGATTATTAGTCTGCTAGATCTTCTGCACTCAATCCATTTTCACTACTAGTAATATTATTATCAATCTTAATAATATTCTTAATTTCTTCAATGTCCTTATCAGATAGATAAGAAGGAATCAGTTTACGAATAACTAGTTTCTTGAATGCATTCTTAGCTTCATCTTCTTCACCATTCATTTCGATATCAGTAATAGATTCAGCATACTGAGTAGCACTCTGCAATAGCTGAGATCCCTGAGTCATACTCAAGAAAGCAGGAATAGGAAGATTGACTGTAAGCTCTACATCTTCATTATACTCGAACTTATAAATCTTGGTAAATATATCAGATAGGAATGCTTCCATCTTTGCTTGTCTCTTCAAGACATTACGGAGAAGCTTTGCATTAGTCATTGTATATCTAACTGCAAAGTCCATGCTAGTAGAACTATTAACAATTTCTAGAGGAACATCAGTTGCATTAACAGCAGATTCTTCTAGATTTGCCATTAAGTCTTGAGGAAAATCAAATTGCTGACCAGATTGAGTATCAAACTGAATTGGAGGATCTCCATTAGGCCCAATAGGAATAACAAAGTCATTGAATCTGCCAACCATATTAAGAATATTATTAACAGATTCCATCTGACGGATACCGAAATTGCCCTTTTTAATAGTACTAATAACATTCAGAAGAGATTGTGCAACATTAGTGTCTAGAGACTGCTTCACATAGTAAATTCTACGGTCAAAGCCTCTAGTAGTCCATCCCAATACAGAAGTAGTATTAAGCATAATCCACTGCTTAGCAGATACTAGAGAATTCCAAAGATCACTAATTCCTCTATGAGTAATAGGATCGTCATTGAATTTCAAATGATGAATATCATCAGCAGGAATAAATACAATATCCAAATCAGGAGTATGAGTAAGCTGATTATATTTATCATTAAACTTTAGAAGCAAATACAACTCTTTCTTGAGATCTGCATTTGCATTAATGAATGCAGCATCAATTTTATCAGAAATATTTGCTGCTAGAGATCTTAGAAGCATATCCTTATTATTTACTTCATCTTCATCATAATTAGAGGATTGAGCACCAATAGGACCATTATCAAACATTCCAGTTACAGAATTATATCCAGTGATATTACCAATAGAATTGATATCAATATCCTGATCTTCGCTATATCTAATATAATAGCAACCGAATATCGTATCATCAATATAAATAGGAATAATCCTATCATGCTTAATATCGGTAAGGACTGCACCATTCAAACTAATTTTAGCAGTAGAATTTGTTCCATTAGGATCTACTAGGCCATTTGCAGCTGTCCTATCATCTTCCCAATCAATTGTATCTCCAATTGTATTATCAAAATTGACTTCTGTGGATTTACCATTCTTTTTCAGATGATCTTCAAATTTATCGTTAGACTCCGTAATGATAAAAGATTCAGATAATCCTCTAAATTTAGGATTTACAGTAGCTCTATTTTTGCGTACATATTGTTCTTTCTCTACAGCTTCTATAATAACCTTAGAAGTATCAAAGTTAACCTTAATAGAAATCTCACCGGCTTCATTTACTACAGCATTTGCAGTTACATTTGGCTTACTATTTTTATTAGAAGAAATAGTAGATTCATGCTGGATTGTTGCAGCGTATCCAGTATTATTCTTTCTCTTTAAAAGCTCCTGGAATGCTGAAGAATAAGGTACACAGTAAACAAATTGCTCACCATATTTAGAAGTATTTTCATACCACTTTTCTGCTCTATTGGAAAGATCATACTTCTTAATCATCTCTTCGATATTGCTAGAAATAGCAGCATTTGCAGAAGATGTAGGGTTCTCATATCTAGGTCTTACATTAAGAAATTCCTTAGTATAAGAATCAGAACAAAGAACTGCATCTCTCTTAATATCTAGAGCCGCTTGCAACTTAGGCATATATTTGCAAATTAGATCAAATTCATTATCAAGCTCAGTAATCCATTTAGTTTTTGCATAAGTATCCATCAGAGATGCCTGGACACCAGCATTATTAAATAGAACAGAGATATCATCTCCTACACCTTTACCGAAAGATTTATTAAGCTTATTAGAAGCTCCATTATTTTCAGGCTTCATAAGCTTCATAATAATCTTAGAAGTATTAGAAAGATTCTGGATATCTCCATCCTCTTGTGTAGACTTCTTGATAGCATCATCTAGTTTATCAGATAGCTGAGACTTAAGTTCTTCAGATGTATTAGTTGTGGAATATGTAGTTCTGTATAGGTCATTGACCTGACGATCTAGCAAATCTAGAGAATTATTAATCTTTCTCTGATTGGCATTTTTATCATTTGCCATTTATATTGACCTCCTTAGTGTGGTAAATTATATGGATGTTTTGGAAGTAAGTAATTTTCAAAAAAAAAATAAAAGGAATAGAGATTTTACTCTCTACTCCTTCTACTTAATTATAATGCAGATTTGATTAGATCTTTGCAAAGAATGCATCCATTGTTTGGTAGAAAGATCCATGCTTGATTATATAATCTCGCTGTTTCCTTCTTTCCATATCCGCTTTGCATTTAGCATAAGCATTCTCTGTATTCTTACGACGATAATTTGTAGAAATAGTATTTGCAGTATTCCCACGGTTATGAGACGTTGTTGCAAATGCTACAGTGGTATTGACAAAATTCATTTTAATGTTATTCATGGTTGAAACCTCTTTCTAATTTTGTAATAATTTAATGGGTTGATATTCGGACATTTATCATAAAAAGAATTATTTCATAAATTAGATTGAATTTTTCATCATCTCTTTTCTACATAGACTATAAATATGAAACTCTGGTAGTGTCAGTACCTTTGTTTCATATTTATAATATCTAATTGAATCTGCATTTTTATTAAAAAAAAATAATAGGGTAGAGGATTAGCCTCTACCCTATTTTTATTCAAATTGTAAGAATGTTAGAATATACATCTACTGCTAGTTTGAATTTCTTTTTAAACATAGAATATCTGATAGTCTTTACTCCTGGATCTAAAGGATTTACTACACAATCATATATTCTAAGAGATGCAGTATCTCCTTTAGATAATGGAGTAATTGCTTTACTAGCAGGTATTCTATATCTATCAGAAGCTGTAAATACATTTACGCTTCCAATACTTGATACTGCAGATACAGTTGTGAAACCATTAATATTATAACAGTCAGGCTCATAATATATACATTTAACTTTGTTATCAATATTATCAAATAATTCAAAAGCTCTTAATAGTGTATTTCCTTTGATATTATTTCCACTAAAATAGAGATTTTCAAATATCTGATTTTCTGGTTTCTTCATTGCCATGATATCACTAATAATACAAGTAAAATATAGATTATAAATTACTGGTATATGAATGATTCCATAGAATGTCTGATCTGCATCCATAGTTACAATAACTCCAGGAAAATGAGTCATATAACCATCAGTTTTAATAAACCCTGAACAGCTATTCAATATTGGTTGAATATATGAACAGAATTCTTTAAAATCACTACTCACAGAAACGCTCCTTTTTTAATTTCTTCAGAAAGATTTTTCTTTATATCGTTGTCAAGATTGCCATAGAAAATTAATCCTGTAGCATCAAGATTATAATCTTTTTCTACAAAATTAACTGCATCTATCATATTATCTCTTGTAAAGAATATAGCTTGCTGATTAGATCCTTCATCATCAATTCCTCTACCATAAGATGGATTATATTTGAAGTATTCTCTAATATCATCCATACACTGATTGATATCTCCAAGTCGCATCCATCTTCTACAAAATTCCATTATATTACCAGAGATCATATTCTCAAGGAATTCACCACCTCGAGAATATTTTGCAACTTCATCTCCAGAAGAATACATATCAGGATGCTCATTAAGAGAGAAAGGTTTCATAGGATCATCAGGATCTTCAATAATAATTCTACCAACCTGTGTATTAGGAGCAAGATTATTCTCAAGAATAATAGAGGGATAAAGGCTTGAATACACATTCATTCACAAAGGTCGTTAATCTTTGCAGTTCTCTTATGAACTTCTCTAGGTGTTACCTAGAAGGTTAGACTATATCACAATCCATTACTTTATAAAAGCATTGGGATCCTTTATACTTCGGTACCACTTGGCCCTAATTCCTTTCGGAATAGTCGTTGAACTCTAGAATTTATCTAGGTGCTGATTAGACATTGTTAGCAGACTTTAGGACTATATACTATCCCCTTAATAATATATAGCTTTTATTTCACCTTGGTCCATCTCTTCACTTATTTCTATCTTTCGATTCCATTATTTCTAATGGCAGAAGAGCTTTAGCCTTTTCCAGCTTTTGCAATAAAGTTTTCATCTCTATATTCCTATAAAGATGCGACTACTTAGTTAATCGAAATCAACAGCATTATCTGACAACTGAGTTGGCCTACCATTAATATGAAGCATTACACTATCTGCATTATGAGTTGGATCACCAACCATAGCTCCAGGAAATTTTGTGGTAGGCTTTTCATTCCAGAGATTTTTATTATTACCGATTACATATCCATATTCATAAAAGTCTTTACAGAATCGATTTGCAAGATATACAGACTGTCTATGGCATTTCGCATAGTTAGTATTATTGACTAGACATTTAGTAAACACATATTCAAGGTCATTAGTACTAGCTTCAATACATTTCTGAACAATAACATCCATTACGTTATAGAACGAGAATGTTTTAAAATCAATATATGGAAGCTTACCTAAGTCAGTAGTAATATGAGAATAATCTAGTTTTCTAACACCAGCTACAACTTCACCAATTGCATCCAGTTTAAAACTTTGATATCTGCCTCTACCTTTTCTTCTAGATGCAAATTCGATCATTTGATCGAGCCAAACAGTATACATAGAAGCGGCAACATAGTCACCACGCTTTTCATAGTTATTCTTGTTTTTCTCATCTACATAGAATTTCAAGAATGAATATGGATATCTTCCATCACATATAGTTTCAGTTTCATCATGACCAAGAACTTTAATTCTCTCTATAATATAATTCAAGTCGAATGCCATATTCCAGACTTCAATAAAATCTGGAACTGTAGCTTTGATGATTTTAAATGCTGTTTTAATAAGCTCATATTCATCATCAAAGAAGATAAGTTTATATTCCATCTTATCTACTCCGAATTTAACAGCTTTCTTATATCCACCTACAGCATTTACAACGAAATTATACAATTCTTTCTGGAACCCAGGTCTATCAGTATAATGCATATACTCTTCAACCAAAGGATTGTTTCTATCATTCAATATAAACTGGTACACTGTATTGTGAGCTTCATCACAATATGCTATTGCATTAATAGGAACTTCACCAGGTTCAGGAAACTGATTTAGGCAATATGCAATATCAGTTTCAATATCTAGAAATCCCTTAGTAAGTTTGAAAACTTCATTCTTGTAAGATAGATTAAACAGAAATCTATAATAATTCTCAATCTGAATATCAGACATGAATATACTAGGATCTGTATGAAGTTTTCTATTCTCACTATACTGACCATTGTTTACATTTTCAAGAAACTCATCAATTCTTCCAGTAACTTCAGCAATCGCTTTTAGAATATTTGCATATTTACAAGTATAAGGAACTACCTTTTCTTTCTCAATGAAGAACATTGTATAATTAGGAATTTGACTTTCATCTTTGATTCTATAAAAAGTATACAAAGGTTCTTGGATCACATGAACTTTTTTACCACCAGTTATATTGTCCCTAAATAGAATTACAATATAATCCTTCTGATACGTTCCATCATCATTCTTTTTTCTAGGAATATAAGAAGTATTAATAACTGTAATATCAGAACCTTTTGGATATCCTGGGATTAATAATTCAAATTGTTCATTATTTACTATAAAAGATTTCTTTTTACTTTTTTCATTGTCTTGCATGTTTAGATACCTCCAATTAATATTAAGTCAAATCATATATACTTTTTGAAATTTTACACTTTCTATTAATAGATTTCTCTATTAATCATTTTTATAATATATAACCAAAGGAGAGTTTACTATGGCAATCGAATTCCCTAAAGTACCTACCATGGTAGATGAGCATCAAAGCTATACTACCGATGGAAAGCCCAATGATGTCCAAGCCATTAGTCTAGGAACTGTTACGCAAACTAGCAATCAGACAATGCCCAATTTTTCTAGTCTAATTGGAACCAATGTTTCTGTGCCTATTTCTGTAGATGGAAATACAATGACAGCTGATATTATCTCTACAAAACCTAAGAAAGCTAGAAAGAAAAAGAATACAGATGATTCTGCTCAAGAAGATAATAAAGTATCTCCTAGAGAGACAGTAGAAAATACAGTATATGCTGATGAATATAGTGATACAAATGCTATGACTAATACTATTATTGCGCAAGCAGATGGTATTATTATGGACTGTGCTCAAGATATTGCCTATATGAAATCTCAGAGATCTATGAAGGGCAAGTATCATTATATTAATGAAACTCGTGCTGCTATGAACTCTGCGCTTTCCACAAAGCTTGCGGCTATTAAAGAACGTAATGCTACTACTAAGGCTATCATTGATAACGAGTATCGTCGTTATAAGGATATGAGAGCACTTGATCAAACTGATGACAATAAGGCAATCATGGATGCATATTCTGCATTTATTTCTGCTCCTGTTGGTGCTCCTTCTTATACGCTACCTAATACTATTAATCTAACTGGTGGTACTGGTGTTATTAGGCAAGATTATCCTCCTCAGATTCAAGCTGGAGTTGACGCAGGAATGAATAACTTTATGAGTCATCTAACTCCTGAGCAGAATCTAATGCTTAATGATAATAATCCTGACATTGAAGAAGTAATTGTTTACGACCAAGCAACTGGAGCTAAGTATTTCCAGTGGATGAATACTAGAACTGGAGAAGTAATTCCAAATATGCCTATTACTTCTAATCTAGTTATTGAGGATTATACTATTGATCCTCGTACTCATCTTGCTAAGAATACTAACTTGAATTCTATTAAGAAAGTCGTTGTTATTAATAACGGAGAATTTAATAATTTCTAAAAAAAAATAAATGGGGAGAGGTATTTAGCCTCTCCCCACTTTTTATATTAGAGTGTCAATGTTTGATGAACAATATCTTTTACTTTATCTTCTGGAACATTGTTCTTTCTCAACATTCTAATCATTTCTTCGACATTGATCTGAGTGGTTATATCAAAGATTGTATCACCAATGGTCATAATAACTTTCTCACAACCAATGTCTTCATAAGATTCACATGCCCAGACAAACAGTGTATGAATGCACTGAGCAATGACTGTCTGAGTTGCATCCCAGTACATAATATCTCCATCCTGTACATAATCATGCATGATCATGTAATCAGTCAAAGACATTAAATATTTAGGAAACAACTCTTTGATCCTAAGAATCTTAAGATCAGTATGATCAGGATCATGGATAGAAAATAGCTCCTGTTTAAAATCGATGATCTTATCTTCAGGAGTACCTTTCCACATGATAGCCACGACCATAATATCTTCATCATATTCATGGCTAGTCTGATTAATCAGACTATTGATAGGAAAGTCTACTGCTCCTCTACCATCTTCTGGAGCGTATTTAAACAAATGTGGATTTCCATCCACATATGCAAAATACTTCTTCACTTAGTTTCACCTCCTTCATTGGTAATAATCTCAATAGGCTTCTTAAAGAACCTATTAGGATATGCAGGATCATGACGTACAAAACTGATCTTGTAGTCATCTTCTCCTTTCCTTCCGATATATTCGATATCAAAGACATCACCAGGATGGACATCATTTGGATAGCAGAAATAGCTATTCAAGATGCTTCTCCTATAGACAGAAAAGTTTACACAGTAATTGATAGAGAAGTCTCCAAATGTTTCACTGCCATACCGATTAAACTTCACACGAATTTTCATTTTCATATCCTCCAAAATTTTAGATATTGAGAATAATTTATCCATTACTCTCAGTATTATAATATCTAATTGAAATTTTAATAAAAAATAATAAGAGTAGAGAATAAATCTCTACTATTATTACTTACTTATAATGCAGATTCAATTAAGACCCACAGAATTGCAGATTGATTGCCTTGAGCTGTTTATCATAGTCTTTACATATATCATTAATTTTATCAATGATTGTTTTAGGTTTGATATCTGGAATAGTATGAACTCGTGTAGGAGCCATCTTCCTGATAATCTCAGGTACTCCATCAGCGATCTGCTCGCAGGTGATAATGGTAGTATGATCACCATTATGATTCTTAATAGAAGAAATCTTATAAAGATCATGGATATTAAATTGATTAATTTCAAACATAATTGTTTCCTTTCAAGCGTTACACGCTTCTTTTATTGTTTTTGATTTTTCATTTTTTATCTTTAAGAATTATTTTAAAAAAATTATACTTCTTTTATCACTTACTTTCTATAAATATTGAAACTTTGGTATTCCCGTTACCTTTATTTCATATTTATAATATCTAATTGAATCTGCATTTTTATTAAAAAATAATAGGGTAGAGGAATAAATCCTCTACCCTGTTTTTATTGCTCGATTCTAATACCTGTATGAGAACAGATAATTCTTGTAGTAGACTGAGTATCAAATTCCATATTATGAGAGCAAATAATACATTGCTCACTTCCCATGAAGTTTAATATAGAATTTAGTACATTGATAAACATTACTCTATTCTGCTGATCTAGACCACCATCTATTTCATCAAATCTAGGAATATTATAGGTTGTACTACTCTTCATCATCGCAACACAAGAGAATACTAGACCAATCATACATTTTTGTGCAGTAGATCCATTAGAAATATCAGGTACTACAATTCCATTAGGACCAATAAAAGGAATAGAGAATTGTTTCTCATTAATTACTGGAACTTCAAGTCTTATAGATCCATTAAACATATATCCTAGCATCTGGTTGCAGTCAATAATCACATCATTCATATATCTCTTGATATATTCAGATTGAATACCTAAACCATTTCCAGGATTACATGCATTTCTAATAAATGATATCTTATCATATCTATCTGCACTATCTGCATATTCTCGTTGATAATCAACGATACTACTTAAAGAATAATTCAATCCATTAATAGTATCATTAATAGGACCAAGATTATCTTCAATTATTGTAATACTATTTTTAATAGTATTTAAAGAATCTACTTTCTCTTTTACTGTTTTAATTCTATCTTTTACAGAATCAAATTCTTGCTTAAGAGAATTTTTATCTTGATCCATTTGATTTTTAGATTGTAATAATTCTATCATAGAATTAGCAATAGCAATTTGTGATTCTAGAGTATCAATAAGACCAGATATAAAAGTACAATTTTTATTTAATTCTTTTAATTCACCTTCTCTTTCTTTATATAGTTTTTCATTTTCTTCAATAGAAGCATTAAGCTTATCCATCATAGATTTATTATTCTGATAGATCTTATAATCCGCTTCCATTGATTTTCTCTGATCAAGCAAGCTTTTAAGGACCACATAGATATTGGCTTTTTCAATTAAATCTCCAACAATATTAAACTCTGTGAAAGCATAATGATTTTTAATCAAATTATAAATTTTATTACCAGAGAAAATATCATCAAGAGATCTAATCTTTCTAATAGTACCCATGCAACTCTTAATCTGAATCATCGCTTCATCTAATAGCTGAAGAATGTTTCCTTGCTTCTCCAAAGATATTATCTGAATATTATCAAGATTATTCTGAGATTCTAGAATTGATATCTTACCAATTAGATCATCAATTTGTTCCTGAGATACTTTATCCTTATTAGCAATATATTTTGCAATATAAGGACAAGTATCAATAGTGCATTCAGAAGGTCTAGTTTGAGCCATCTCATTAATCTCTTTGAGATCATCTCTCATCTTCCTACATTGATCAGAAAGATTGTTGACATCCATAGAGCGCACAGTAATTTCATCTCGTTTTTCTTGAATCCATTTTTGTACTCTATTAATAGACCTATGATCATATTGACTATAGAGATCAATACTAGCACAAATCTCACTTTCTCCTCCAGCATCTTGAATCACTCTTAAGATATTAAGGAAATTATCTAATGCCTTCTTAAGTTCATTTAAATCTATCATAGATACACTATCCAAGATTCCCATATCATCATCTGAAATATATCCACTATATGATTCAATACGATTAGTGATATCTTCAATAGATGATGCAAGATTACTTTGAATCATATTAGATTCAATTCCAGCATAGGTATTCTTATCTTGATTAATAGTATTTGCAGTAGATTCATTAAGAGCCATTAATACAGAAATTCTAGTTTTCTTTTCATCAAGAGACTTCTTATGAAAATCAAGTTGTCTTTCTGTATCTGCTTTGAAACTAGTAATATATCCAATATTCTGATTTTCAGGAGATATTTTAAGTTTCGTGTATTCTTGCATTAGATTATCATCAATTTGCTTTAAACTAGAAACAATGGTTACTAATCTATCCGAAATAGATTGATATAGATCCTGCATTTTATTATCAGGATCAATTAATCTTACTGTAGTCTCCGCTTCAGAAAGATCTTTGATCAATTTATCTCTATCAGAATTAAGCTTCTTTTTCTGATCATTTAATTGAGCAAGTTTAAGTCTTAATTCATTCTCATTGCCAAATTCACTAAGTTTAGCATTGATAGTATTCATATAAGACTTAAGAGAATTTGCCTTTTTAGAAATCTGTTTAAAGATTTCATTATAAGTGTCAAGAGATCCAATATATGCAGCCATATATTTTCTTCTATCAGAAGGTATCATATCTACTATTCCTCTATGCTCAGAAGAAATAGAAGATAAATCCAAATATATAGGATCTATGCCCATCATAGAATCTCTAATTTCTTTAAAAGAAGATATATTTCCATTTGGGTTGAGTTCTTGACCATTCTTAGAAATATATGCTTTAGTAACTAATCTCTTAGTTCTAGAACCATCAACTCCGGACACTATAAGAATCTTATAATAGTCCTGAGATCCATTTTGACCATTGGATATATAATGAATCTCTTTTTCTGCAGGATACTCTATAATCTGTCTATTTCCATTTTCATCAATGAAAACATCTGTTCTATAAGAATCGCTAGTATCTACATTAGGACTCATAGCATCAATAATAGTAGATTTAGCACATCCATTCTCACCTTGAATAAGAATAATGCGATTCTTAAAATCTGACATATTAATTGAAATTTCATCGAGTCCCATACCATTTAAGACTTTGATATATCCTTTTAATCTAAAATAAACTATTCTCATTATTTCTTATTCTCCTTTTCTATATTTGAGAGATCAAGATCTTCAAATTCTACAGTTTCTGAGCTATAGTCATCATACTGACTAAAGATCTGAGGATTTTTACATACCTTTCTATTTGTTTCCCTTATATCTTTAATCATTTCATTCAATTCTTCTGGAGATATATTATAAACATCAATACTCATAAATCTACACTCCTTTTATAAATGGGTTTCAAAATTATTAAAAATAAAAAGTGGGAGGGTATTATTTAACCCTCCCACCTTATTTATTAAAAGTGATTAACTTCAAATACTCTTGTAGGTTCACCATCATCAGAGATCTGATCAACAGTATAGTTTGTATCTCCGATAGGAGTCTTAAATTTTGCTTTAACCTTTTTACCTACAGTTTCTATGGCCCTATCAGCACTGAAAGCGTCTACTTCATAAGTAGTCTTAGGAATCTTGTGCTCAATAGAGTGCACAACGACAATGAAATGCTTCTTACCCATTTTTAGTTCTCCTTTTTATTTTCCTCATTGTTATTAATAATCCAATCATGAAGATTAAATACAATATGAGGCTCATTACCAACAATGATGAGTTGATTAGGATGAAGATCATTGATTAACATATCAAAGTTGCCAATATTAGGATATTGATAACAATATTCTTCGATGCTTTTTGCAATTCTGTTTTTAGTAGCTTCATCAAGATTACTGATCTTGATCCTTTCAATGCCATTCCAATCAATAGCAATATTAGGAATATGCTTTTTATCCATATGATCAAGATCAAGATAGATAATAGTCTTATCATCCTGATCCATATTAAGGACAATATTGCTATCAATATAATTGGGATTACCTCTCAACTGCTGATGGATATAGGTTGCCACATAAGTGTTCACATCACGTCCATTGGTATAAATGGTAATTTCGATTCCATTAACTTTCAACATAATAAATTTCCTTTCTTTTTTAGACTATTATAGATAGTATCTCTATCTATTCAATATTATAATATCTAATTGAAAAATAAAATAGATGGGTAGAGATACCGCCTCTACCCATCTATTAATGCATTAGAAGAATTACTTATCCTTATCGTGTATAAAAATCATGAATAAGAAAACTGCGAGAAAAAGATCAAAAGACCGCATAGCGGATAAGATTTAAGAGAGGTTGAAACGAAAGAAAGGTCCAAATCCTTAGGAATAAGAAATAAGCTGAACTGATTATTTTTATTCATAAAAGGAGGTCTATATTATGAGAAGTATGAAACCGTAACCACAAACTCAACGAAATGCAGAACAAACAAAGAAACCCTATGTTTTTGCTTTTTAGATTTTTATTGAAATCCTCCCAATGCATTTATAATAAAGTGATATTGTTAAATTTCAATTCCTCCCACTATAATATCTTTAATTCTATCCTGGATCGTAGATCCAAAATTATCAATAAAATTATTTATAGTAGAATCATATACTGGTTTTGCATCTTTAAGATTAGGATATCCTACAGGGCAAATGAATCCACAGCTTTTACAGATATATCTAATCTTAATATGGTTTCCATAGAATGGTTGATCTTCATATCTTAAAATTCTTTGTCCGCAATATGGACATGTGTTATCATTATATGAAACACACATCTTATATCCATTAAAGAATGCAGATATACCAGATGTAGATTTTAAATTATTTTCCATAATAAAAAAAATAAAACGTATAGTAGACGTGAAATCTACTATACGTTTATATTAATTACAAGAAGTCACGGACAATACTACCAGAAACTAGAGAGTCTCTAATATCATTAACACCAGAAGCATGTCTGTTGATAGTATTAATCAAGCCTTTGATCTTATCATCAGACAACTTAGTGTCCAATGCATCAATCATATCTTTAGGAGGAACTCTAAAATCAGGTTCATCAGAGTTACCAAACCAAGATTTGATATTGATATACATACAACAGACAGTTGCTAGCATCATAGAAAGATCGTAAGTCGGAACCCTTACCTTAGTAGATCCACTGCTAAAATTAATTAATGCAAAATTTGCATTAAAGGACATGTTACGATCCATATCGACAATCTGGAAATACATATCTTTAATAATCTTGCAAACATCATTAAAGCTAGTATTTTCATCAAAGATCATATATGGAACACCAATAACAGTGCCAACTACTAAGTTATTATCATTTGTTCTTGCAGTGGTTGTGATTGTGTCGATAAAAGGTTTTTTAATATTCTTAATAGAAAGAACGTATACAGGATGAAACTTATCTCCATTATTAGCAAAGATACCTTTATCTACATAAGCATCTTTTTCTTTATCAATGATAATATCATCGATAGCAGAAATAGATCTTCCTACAGAGATGCATAGAGAATCCATAATCTTGGACATAGTTCTAGCTTTACAGTTTCCCATATACTCTTTGGATAAGCTATTAAGCTGACTACAGACAGACGATATAACTTCAAAAGTATGAGCCATGAATGAACCTCCTTTTAGAATTATCTTGCACTAGGCATCGTATAAACAAGCTGAGACTTATATCCAGATGCAACTACTTTACAATCAGGATACCTATTAGATGACTTCTTAGAAATCTCTGAAAAGATTTTCTTTCTACCATTGATAATTACAGTACCAGGAGAAAATACTCTTGACATTGTTTTCTCGATAGCAGATCTTTCAGAAATCTGCTGTTCAGAATACAGAAAGTAAACAAAAGTATCTTTGGTTTTTTCGATATTAGCACCCATAATAAAAGACCTCCTTCCTTAGTCTAAATTTTATTTATTAGTCTGCAGAAGGAGGAATTTCTACATCTGTGGTAATATCTCCGACTTCATCGTCATCTCCTTTAGATACTGTGATTTCAGACAATTTGACTCCTAGAGTATAATCCTTTTTACCATCGATATCGATGATAGCAGGAATTAGTCTCTGATAAGATTCAATGGTTTCTCTAACCATATCTTCTTTTACATAATCATATTCCAGGCCACATCTTTTCTTAAGATCGATAGCCTGTTGCATATTATGCATAGTCTTGAGTTCCGACAATGTTTCGATATAGAATTTCTTCCATCCATTAGGCTCATTATAATCAGTAAACGATCCATTATTGATCTTAGCCATAGGACAAATTAATCCAGACAGGCCAGGATCAGAAGAGGAGGAAGCATCAAGATCAACTCTACCTAGCTGGCTAGGATGCACGAAACGATAAACAATAGGAACTGCAGTGCCAGAACCTTGATCACCAAGGCCAGATACTCCCTTATAGGTATAAGAGATTGCAAGTTCAGCATCGTTATCGTTAACCAGATCTACATAATCAACAAGATTAGCAGCATTAATATTTTTCAAGATATAGTTAGGAGGTGTATCAAGCACTCTTACTACATCTTTAAAAGTAACATTTTTGCCTTTATCAGAAATTCTATAAAGGCCACGAGAAATCTTCATTGCATAAATAGCAGGAAGATACTCATCTGCCATTCTAGGATGTTTTGTAGAAATATCCATATTGTCTCTAGCTTTCAGAAAAGAGAATTCTCTCATCATCCATCTAAGAATACAATAAGAATCTTCTTTATCTTCTTTAGGAAGTCTGATAGATTGTTTAGTACGTAGATCATAAATAGATTCCAAAGAATCAAGAACAGGGATACCTTTGTCCAAGGTAGCAGATTGGAAATCTGCACCTAAGATTTTATTCCAATATCTCGGATCATACAAATCATCATACTTTTCGAGTTTCTTCACAGACTTGAGTACTGTATACACAAAAGATTGAGTGACATTATCTTTATCAAATAATCCTTTTACTACAGATACTACAATCTTCTTATGAGGATCTTCGAAATTATAGAAGATCTCAGGATCCATAGGAGGACAAGATGCAGGAGACACATAGATTCCTTCAAGTTCCAGCATTTCCATAGCACCAAGCAATCCATATCTTCCTAAAATGAATTTAATTGTATCTGTTTTCTTATTGAAGACATAAGAGGTGAACAAGACACAACGATGATAGCTACAATCCACAATATCAGGAATATCATATAATTCCTTATATACTTTAATAGGCATGAATTGAGTCTTCAGAGTGATACTCTGTACACGACTATTAGAAGTGGAGTTATTGTAAGTACTACCATCAACAATTTGGAAAATAGGATTATAATAGTTGCCAAGGATTCTGAAATAATACTTATTAACATAGATCGGTAATGCAATGAGTACTTCCAGTTCTCCTTCAGACTTTTCCAGTTCACCAGTCTTAGGATCCAATCTAATTTTACTTTCAGGAATATTCAACTTGATATAGTATCTTACCTTGAGTAGCATTACATCAGAATCTCTAAGATTGATATAATCATATTCATTACTGACTTTCTTACCATTCTTAGTCTTCATAGAATAGTAGTGATAAAGGATCTTCTGAATTTCTTCATAATCCTTAATCACTTCAAAGCCAATAACTTTAATGATGAAATATTTATCTCGCTCACATGACAGAATAACCTGTTTCATGCCTTCGATAATATCGTCATCATTTCTGGTAAACCAAAAATCATTAAATCTCTCTCTATGACTATCATTAAAATCATGAAGAAATTTATCAATATTTGGATTTTCTGTAGGAGCATGCATCATTGAATCCATACCATTTGCTGTATATGGATTAATGTTTTGCGGAGTTTGAAGACTTCCATATTGGGTTGAATATTGTGAAAAATCCATTTAACTATACTCCTCCTTAATCAGAATCAGTGTTTCCAGTAAGAATTACAGTGATAGGTTTATCCATAGGATTAGGAACATTGTCACTAGCATTACGAAGTGTAAGCTCAACTTCAATATCAAGTCTTTCACTCATAGCTACTAGTTTATTCATTGTAATAGAACTAGTTTTGAGAATACGCTTATCGTTCAGATAATTGTCTCCAAATCTAGGAGCATATTTGTTTATATCCATATGCTTAGATGCAATAGCCTGTTTAAAAGCTCTCATCTCAGGACTATCATCTTGATTCATAGGAGGAGTAAAGACAGAATCACTATCCGTAAGAATAGTTGTTTCCATATCTCTGATCTGTTTATTTCTATCTAGAAAGTCAGTGATATTATTAACATCACTAAAATCTACAGAATTTACACTATCAGATCTATATTTAGATTCTTCTTCATGAGTAGGAAACTTAGTAAAATATATACACCCATCTTGATAGATTCCTGGCTGCTCGTCAGTTTTTCCTCTAAATGGAAGAATATATCCTACACCGTTTTCATCTTTTACTTCAACAGCTGTTGAAGCGGCTAAACTGGGATTAGTATAAGTCAAATATTCGCTTCTAAATTTATCTTCTTGTATAACATCCATGATTTTTCCATCAATCGTAGCCGTCTTCAGTTCCATATTTTGGTATCTCCGATCAAAATAATATAAGATAGCAGGCTGGGGAATCTCTTCCCCAGCCCACTGTCTTATTTTAAATTATACTACCAATGCTTAGGAATAATGGATTATGCTGCGTCCTGAATTGCAGAATCGTCCTTAATCAGAACCTTCATAGCGCCATCAGGAATAATACCAATGTCGATAGAACCATCAGGATCAACTTCTGCTACTCCCTTAAAGACACCTTTAAGAACCAGAGTAGCAGGCTCAGTATCTGTAACATTCTCCTTCAGCCAGTTAATGATGAATTCAACCAGAGTATTCATCATAGTGATGCAGGTATCGCTATCTGCAAACTTCATGTTGTACAGAGAAATACCAGCAGCTGTGAAGTAAGGAGCGATCATTGCATTATTTGCAACATCGACAGTATCGCAATCCTTCAGATCCTCTTCATATGCAGTCCAGGTATAATCCCAACGACCCGCAGCAGGATTGTTAGGATCATCGACATTTGCAATATACTGTACCTTAGCACCTGCCAGGAATCTACCATCAACAGCACGGAAGATAAGAGCCTTGCCAACGGAAGTATTCTTCATTGCAGACAGGCACATACTTGCACCATGGAACAAGACAGTTGCAATCTTATAGATATGAGTAGGTCCAATCAGAAGATGCTGGTTTGCCAGAGCCTTAGAGTATTCTTCGCTGATACTGGTTTCCTTAAATTTCTTTTCCATAATAGTTTATCTCCTTTTTTGATTGAAAATTGTACTCCAGCATGTTTCCATGCTGTAATTTATAGTTCCGATATGCATAAAAATTTACATAATCTATGGACCATAAACATCATATTTTTTCATTTTATACCTCCAGAATATAATATATCCACTAGTGGATCATTATTATAATATCTTGCTGTTTCTGATTTTAGGTTTTAAATAAAAAGGTCTAGAGATTTCTCTCTAGACCAGTTTTTAGTTATTCAGAAACGACTTCTTCTACGTGTTCAGGCTCAGCATCATTAGCACCAAGTTCTACAGTATTGTAGTATCTTGCCATCAGCTTATTCTTGTCTTCATCATTGAAAGAATCAATGATCATTACAGGAGAAGACTTAGGAACTTCACCACTAAAACAAGTGCCAGTAATATGCAGTACAGGTTTTTCAATAACACTGTCTACAAACATATCGAACTCGATGAAGTAATCACTATTCTTGCTGTTATTATCATCAGCAAACATAAAATAGTGATGGGTAAGACTATTATATCTATGCTCAATAATATCTCTAGCATATTCATTATGAATATACTCAAAGAGGTCATTAATGAAAATGCATACCTCTTTATAGATAATTACGATATTAGATATGATAGTTTCTACATTGAAAGGCTCATCACCACAATGCTGAGCCAGATCAATATAATACTCAGTGAGCCGATGAAGAAGATTAGTCTGCTCTTCAGTATTGTCTTCCTCAATCATCTCAAAAGGACTTACAATGCTGATATATCCAAGAGTGCAATTCAGATATTTTGGCTGACCATCTTCACTAAATGCAAGGCCAGAATCACAAAGTACTGCTTCAATAACTCTAACCAGTTCGCTTACTCTTAGATCTACTCCTTCAGACTTAAGGCATTCCTTAAGTTCATTGATATTGTAGCTAAGTTCAGCAAACTTACGCATTTCACTGAATTTAATAGAACCAGGCTCGATAAACTTATAAGACTTTTCTTCCATACTATTTACTCCTTTTCCATATACTTATTAAGATTATTTACAAAGTCATCCTTTGTAACAATCATAACACCAAAATGTTCTGCTTTTCTAGTCTTAGAAGTATTGGTATTCTCACTAGGGACTAGTAGAGCATAACAATCTTTATTAACTGCAGCATCCTGGTCTGCATCGAATCCAAGAGAATTCAGATATACTTCCAGTTCTTTATCTCTAAATCCTGTAAATCTAATTTTTCTTCCTTCTCTTCTCTGATATTTCTGAATATTGCCATTAGCAAACATATATTCAAGATCATTCTTGAAATAGTCCCATTCTCTTCCAATAGTATCAGCAGTAGTAGGACCAATTCCTTTAATGCTTGCCATATGCTCGATGACTCTCTTATAATAATACTTAGAAGGATCTAGCATACCAAACATATCTCTGATCTTAAAATAATTCAATTCAGGAAGTATCAACTCCCAAGTCTTAGTAGAAATACCAGTAAACCCAATTGCTCCAAGAAGTACAGAATCCAACAAAGGTTGGGTAAGAAGATTCATGCATTGTCCATGAATATTAGTACATTCAATAGGACCAAATCCTCTCTTCTGAAGTTCTTCATTCCAATTAGGACCAGTAACTAATTCCATCATCTCTTTAAGATGGTAGCACCCGATTTGATTGATAGTTGCTTCACCAAATCCAATAAGACCAAGTTTAGCACACATATTAACCATTCGTGCAAGCTGTCTTCCACCGCAATCAGGATTTAAACATCTTGCAGATCTACCGGAATCAGAAATCTGTACAGGAGAACCACATACAGGACAAGTAGAAGGAAATACTTCAAGAGGAGAAACTTTCTCATTATCCATATTCCAATCATTCAATGGTTTAGATACATAAGGCATTACATCATTGACATACTCAACATCAAGCATATCACCTTTATGAAGTTTAAGTTCATTAAATCTAGCAAGAGATTGTCCAGAAGATTTAGGATGAATGGTTCCATAGAACTCCACAGGATCGTAATGGATCATAGGAGTAATACTTCCATCCTGGCCAACAGTATAAGAGTATCCTCTAAAAATAGTTTGTTTCTTGAGAGGATTAAACTTAACAGCAATGCTATATTTATTGATATAATTTTCTCTTCCAAGTTTCTGGCGAATATTTTCATCTCTATAAGAGACTACAATACCATCATACATGAAAGGAATTTGATTTCTCAACATTTCAGCATTCTTTGTAAATATATTAATCCAAACAAGATTCTCAATATAATTACCAGATCCCATAGAGAATCTAAGTGGACACCCTTTAGACACAAAGTTGTGATTTAAGAAATAGATCTCCTCAAGTCTATCAGAATGGCATACATCATGATAGACTTTTTGCTCTACTGCTAGAGGAACTAGAGTAATGAAATCTCTATACTTCCAAGCATCTCCAGAAGCAAACAATCCAACAATAGCAGATCTACAATTCTTATATTCATATCCTTTAGCTGCATTGAAATAAGGCAGATCGTATTGAGTAATGATTGCTTCAAATTTAACTCCAATCATAGGTGCATCTTTTTCTCTATGAGGGAATTTATACCCCTTAAGAATAGGAGTCAAATCAGATGCTCGTCCAACACCAGTATCACCACGAGATCTTGCAGAAACAACTTCATCTGTACAATCAGCTTCTACAGAAATTCCATCATACTTTAATTCAAGTACAACATCAAATTTCTCATTAGGCTGAATAATTCCTCTCTTCAGATGATCCTGAAAGAAATCTCTTTCCACAGTCTTTACATTAGAATCATCAAGAACTCCTCTTTCAGCAGCATCTTTATCTAATACAAATTTGCATTTATCAAGAGTGCCAACAAGTTCAGGATGATTATGCTGAGTATCATGATATCTTTTAGATATCATTTCTGCAGTTACTGGGTTTGATACATTTTCAAAATCTCTATGATCAATATACTGATTATATGGAATCAGAAGATCATCTTTAAAGAAGCAATCATTTTCATCAACTGGATCTATAAAAGATATCGCTTGAGTCATTTGCTGCTCTACAAATACTTTATTAGTTCCAGTAGATGCTTTAAAATTAATTACTTCTGCACCAACTTGAAAGTTTGGATCATATGTTTTATACTTCTCAAGAAGCAAATCATAAAATCCATCTTCAATAGGAAGCAACTCTTTATCAGTATCATTATAGGTAATATTGCAAATAGTAATAATACCTTTAAGATCATCAATATCTTCTGCACTGAGTTGAGGCTTATTATAAAGAGTCATAGCTACGTCATTTAAATACTCTTTATACTCATATGCAATAGACATATTTCCATTTCTTAATCCATTAAGAACATTTTGGATTGCTGTATTCATTTATGTTTCTCCTTTCTATTGTATATACTTCGAAGTTAAACCAATAATTATAAACCATTTTCTCCTTTCTATCATTATTATAATATCTTAATAATTTCATTTTTAAAAATAAAAGGTCTAGAGATTTCTCTCTAGACCAAGTTTTTAGTTATTCTTCAGTAATATCATCTTTAGGATAAACAGGTTGCACATCTTCCATATCATCAGAGAAAGATACAGCATCAATAGTAAATCCTAGCATACTACTGATCTTCTTAATTTCATCGACTGTCTTATACCAATGATCAAAATCATATCCTTCATCCATGAATTCAACAGCAGGAGTCATTCCATTCGGGTTACCAAGGAATTCTACTGCATTTTGCATCATAGGATATCTCTTAATCTTTCTCTTTTTAGAGAAAGTAATCTTATATCCCATAATCTTCAATCTTGCATTAAGGATTTCTGCAGATCTATTCTTAGATGTGGTATCAATTTGAACATTGACATTGTAAGGATCATTAATAGCAATTTGCTCAACCAAACGTCTTGCATGAGGAGACAGAGAATGAAGCAAAAGGTTGATAACAACATATTCTGTTCCCATATGATCCAGGTCACCAGATTCCATCTGACCCAGCTTAATAGGAGTATTAGAATTGGGCTCTCTATAATTCTTAGAAGCCTTACTCTTTGCATTCTCATTCTTAAGGTTAGTAGAAGACAAACTAGCGGCAGAGAATTTCTCTTCAGCAAACTGTTTCAGACGAATAACATACTGAGGAGCAGCAATCATAGGTCTTCTAGTAGGAATGAATCTATAATTACCACGAGAATCTACAATAGGAACCAAGATTCTCTTTTCATCAATCCAAGGAAAAGCCTTATAGAGAGTAATCAATTTATCGATATTCATAGTTTCAGAAATAGGATTATTCGATACATTGATGCAAGTCTTGCTCAGGATACTCTCTAGAAAAGCATTCTGTTGTCTGTAATCCAAGGAATTAATATATGTGCTCATATCTTGACATTGCTGTGGAGACTGAAGACTCAAGAATTTCAAAATGTCATCAAATGCATCTTGAAGACTCATATTGCCTTCTCTAATTCTGTCCAAGATATTCATAGAAATATAATTGATCTCATGCTCAAAGATCTGACCAGCATTTTCTCTGTTATACATCGTAGAAGAATTCTTGATCATATCAATAGGCTGACCATTATACATTTTAGGCATTAATTCAGTATCAACAATCTTAGAAACAACACCCTTTCCACCATATCTATCAGATACTTTATCTCCAACTCCAAGCTTACGATTTTCCATCACTACAAATTCAATAGTGATATTACTAAACTGCTTTTTATCAATGAACTTTTTACCTTCAAGTTCAGCTTTAGCAGTATAGAACATTTTATTCAAGTCATAGCTGAGACTATATCCTTGAGTTGCAAATGTGCCAACTACATTTACAATCTCCTGATTCATTCTCTGCCTATCTTCATAATATGCAAGGAACTGCTGATTGTATGCATTGGTCTTAATATACTCAGGATTATTGCAATAGATATTAATATCAATGACTTTACCTTTAATGGTAATCTTATCATCAGACATCATAATCTCTTGTAATCTCTTAACAGACTGAGTATAAATTGCTTCTTCCTTTTTATCTCTTCTATATGCCATAAGGATACCATCTTTAACATCTTCACCAATGTCAGGATATACCTTATACATATCATCATTACCGTAAATATTCAGAGGAATATCATTTTCATTGATAATAATCTTTACAGTACGAAGCAAAGGAGCAGACAGAAGATCACTACATCTGCTAGAAATAACAACAGAGTCTTCCATATTGTTATCTAGTGCCATATATGCAACATTGATATTGCGTCCACTAGTCTTATTACCATACTGATCAAAGCCAGTGGATCTTCTAATAATATCGCCTTTATGAATAATAGTACCAGGGTTACTATAATTATCCATAATGGCATTATTATGAAGATAGCCATAAACTTCTGTTACATATTTATAGGAAATACGTTCTACTACAGTTAATTCATTCTTAGAAAGATTTCTAAGAATGAGATAATAATGATGGTTAGGAGCATACGAAAACTTGGGAATCTTAGCAATTACTTCATAATCATCATCCATCTGAATGATAGAAGAAGATCTTTCACCAAATCTATTTTCATAGCCAGTTGCTACATATGGAATCTCTCCACGAGTAAGAACTAGAGAATGAGACTGATGGGTGTTACCCATAATCTTTCGTCCACCACTATTAGTAGCATTATTAGGAATATTTAGGCCTTTTCCTAGCATCTGTTCTGGCGAACTTAAATAGCTGGCTGCCTCTCTAACCTGATCTACAAAGTTACTTGCCATTTGTTTATCTCCTTTATAAATTATAACCAATAACAGTTTTTGGGACCATAATTTTCAGTAGGATATTTCTTAGCGAGCCTACTTCCGGGTTTATAAGAGATGTGCATATCATTATAGAAATTTACCATTCCATTAGGATTATCCTTTGCCCATCTTTCACATAGTTCATCTGGATGCCTACTTGTAAGATGATAATAAACTACTGCCTCTTTAGTTTTAGATAATCCATGAGTTCTAGTCATATCTCCAACACGACTTTGAACTTCTTTCAATAGACATCCACAAGATTTGGTATGTCCATTTCTAAGATATTCTCCAATGACTACTATTCTATTTCTTTCAGGACAGTCACACTCACATAGAAAAGTTGGTTTCTTTTCTCCATTAGGAAATTTCCTATCTTCTACTCTCTCAAGTACTGTTAGATGATTATACTTATCTCCAGGTTGAATTACAGAACCAATAGACACATTTTACAACTCCTTATTTTTTAATGGAAGATCTACAATATAGTTTCTTGAATCCCAAAAACAATTTTCCTTACTATAAGGTAGAAGTGGATCTTTTCTATGAATTCTTGCTCTCTTAAAATGAGTACCTTTCATATCATCTATAAAATTATATACACCATTTTCTTCATCTTTCCATCTATCACAGAGTAAATCTTTCTTAAATTTCATCAACCTTTCCCAATATTTAAGAAGCTCAGGATATTCCTTACTAAGTCCTTTCTTATATACTCTTTTATGAGTAACTAGTATATGATTATTTTCTCTTTGGTAACATCCACAAGATGTAGTATGGCCAGATCTAAGAGCAGTACCACAAACAGAAATTTTTGTATGTTCTGGGCAACTGCATTGACACCACCAGAATGCCTCTCTTCTATAAGGATGACCAAAATGATTTTCATCTCTACCCAATACATAGAGTCTACCAAATCTTTGTCCAGTTAAATCAATTAGTCTACTCATATATTTCACTCCTTTAATAATAAATTAGAAATAATATCAATCTCTAATCATATTTATAATATCTATCTCTTATTATTTTTAGAATATCATATATTTAGCATATTCATTATTTACTGGCCTTCCATATTTGTCCATAAAAAATATAGCATTTATATAATCAAAATCTCTATCATCATAAGTTCCAGATATAGCATCTTCATAGGAATATCCATCTATAATTCTATCTCTTATGGTATTCTTTTCATATCCCATTGCTCTATTCCATTCGGATACCATATATGAAGAATCTTCATATCTAATTACCATATCATTTATTCTATCGAATTGTTTTATACTCTTTTCTACCCAAATACAATTATCAGGCCTATACCCAAGAGAATCATTAATTCTACCAACTTTACATCCTAATTCATATGTAGGAGACATATCATCATAAAATGCTTTTATTCCAGTTTTAGAATTAATCCATTCTCCATATACAGGAATATTAAAATGCTTAGTTTCTGGAGCTCTTGTAGCTTCATAAATCATATAATGATATGCATAGATTACTTCATTTACATAATATCCACAAGGAGGATAATTTTCTATAGGTTTATTATTAAATTTAGCAGCAGTAGTTTCTCGTCTTAAGCATCCACAGGATCTAGTAATATTTCCTACAAGATTCTTAGCTTTCACGATTACAGTATTTCTTTCAGGACAACTACATTGACATAGATATTGTGTCATATGCTTTTTACTTTTTGGATCTATGAAATCTGCTGCTTTTCCAATAACAACTAGTCTTCCAAAGATATCTCCACTTTGGATATTATACATTCTGCCCATATAAAATATCCTCCATAAATAAAAATAAAAAGGTCTAGAGATTTCTCTCTAGACCAGTTTTGCTTTAAATATCAGTATGCTCTTCAGGAGTAGGTTCAACTACATCAGATTTAGTTTCTTCATCTTCAGACTGCTGATGATCAATCTCATCATTATTATCAGATATCTCATCAACTTTCATTGCAAAGTAAATACACATTACAATAGCAATAATAATATCTACAGCATACATTATAAGCTTAGACATATGGGACATTGTATCAATCTTGTTAATAATCATTATAGCAAGTTCGATAATCCAGTATCCAGCAGCTTCTAATATTGCAATAGATAATACTGATAATCCGACTACCATTGCAATCTGAGGATTAAGACCTTTCTTTTCATTAATAATATTATCTTTAATAACCAAAATCAGTGCAATACTGAAAATGATTGCAAAGATAAAAATCATAGTACTCAATACATATCCTTCTAGCATTATTTTTCTCCTTACAATCCAAGAATGCTATTGATGATCGCTTGATTAGGCTGGGTAAATTTTGTTTCTTCTTCAACAGGATTACCCAATAGCGTTTCAAGTTCAGCTTTTGCTACTTGATTAAATACCGTTGCAAACTCAGGATCGGTAAACAGCTTATTCTTAAAATCTTTCTGCCTAAACTTCATATCTTCATGACCACGAAGATAACAAGTAGCACCAGTTACAATAGCACCAGTAGACTTTAGGAACATGAACAGAGAAAGAATATCATCAAAACCATTTGCAAAATCAAATACCATAGGAACAGATCTACCTGCAGCATTGGTACGAGATTTAATGATTTCAAAATCTACAATCTTACCATCGATTCCTAAGCCTTCGTTAGACTTAAGTTTAGCACCATCATCTACTCTAATCATATTATTTGCAAGATAAAGAGCAGCCTTACCACCAGGAAGAGTTTCTCCCTGTTTTAAGAAACCAATTTGAGATTTCGTATGAGTAAATGCATTGATCTCAATCTTATCATTAATATGATTGATAACAAATAGGATGATATTTGCAGCCTTTAGCTTAGGAATAATTCTCTTGAATACAGCTGTATTGGTTTTAGCAGTTGCAGTTGTAGACATCTGACCACTAAGTTCTTCTTCCTCTGTAAGTTTCTCAGGAGTAAGCATAGCAAGAGAATCAAGAATATATACTGTAGGAATCAGTTTATAGATTCTATTGCCATAAGAATCATATTTCCCAGTATCATATTCAAAGTCTGCTCTATTGTTCAATTTGATATCATAGATAGAAGCAATACGTTTATAGAAATTTTCTGCAGATACTGCAGTATTCCTATAAATAATTCTCTGCTGACATTCTTCAGGAGAGAAATGAGTTAGCATTTCTCTACGAGTATCATTAGAACCACCTTCGATATCATCATAGAAAATGGTAGCTTCAGGAAAAGGTCTAACAATATTTGCAGCCATTTGAAGTGCAATAGTAGTCTTACCCGATCCAGAGCGCCCAATTATAGTAGTAGAAGATCCATCTACGATACCTACAGAGTTATACCAAAAATCTTGGCTATCAGATTTTACATGAACTCTATATCCATTTAGAAAATCAAAAGGAAGAAATCCTGTAGGATACATAACATCTGCTACTGCTTCTTCCATTCTAGGATCTTTAGATTTTGCCATTTGTGCTCTAAAACGATCTGCTAAAAGTCCCATATATAAAACCTCTCATTTCTCTTTTAGATTTTTACAGCAGCCAGTTAATAAGTCTCTCAAGAGTATTATCATCCTTGGCAAACTGTTTCAGCCCAGGAATATTGTCCAGAGTGATCTTATGAAACTCACCGTTATCATCTACTACGAATACATTATAATATTTATTCTTTGCAGTTTTAGAAGATGAAGTAGACTTAGTCTCGTTCTTAGAAGAGTCCATAGTATCTCTGGGATACTCCTTACCAGGAATATCATTGAGATCAATTTTGTACTCTCCTTTATCCTTATCGTAATTTACATTACATCTAGGATTAGTGGTAATAGGATTATTGATAGGCTGTTTCTTCTGCTCTTCATGCTTATTTACTTTAGCATCATTACGAAGATTCTTCGGATCTACTTTAGATGCTGCAGTAGCAGATTCACCAGGAAGCATAGAAACTACTCGATCATCACATACTCCCCAGTCATCGCAGAGCATATTAGAAATAGTATACATCATATCAGGTGATTCACGAAAATTAATTGCTTTACCTTCCTTTGTTACCATAACAATTTCACCATTCAGAATGCACCAATAGCCTTTCCAAGTGGTGCGAGTTACTTTGTGACCATGCTGCATAGAAATGAAAGCACTAGTGAAATCCATAATAATAACCTCCAAAAATTTTATCATTAGTATATAGATGTATTCCAATCTATATACTTTTAAACATTAGTATTATAAGTTCTATCTTCAATAGGAAGAAGAATGATCTTATTTTCTTCAATTGTTTTCTTTACATCAATAATTCTTTGATTAGAAGATCCTCTAAATTTTAATGCAGGAGAATGAAGATCTTCTTCATAAGGCCCATCAACAAGAACATCGATAAGTTTAATATATTCTTCAGAGCAACTAGTATGAGGATACATAGTAGGATCTAGAATGTCTTCAAATCTAAATCCTGTATATGCCCAAATATCTTTATCAGGAACTTCTTTCTTTACTCTAAGAAGAAACTGATATAATGGATATTGATTATTAGGCTCAAATGGATCTCCTCCTAGCAAAGTAAGTCCATTAACATAAGGCTGCTTAAGAGAATCAATTATAGTATCTTCAACTTTCTTATCGAATTCCCAGCCATAATTAAAGTCCCAAGTTTCTGGTTGAAAACATCCTTTGCAATGATTGGTACATCCAGAAACAAATAATGATACTCTAACGCCTAAGCCATCAGCAATATCACACTGCTTAATTTTACAATAATTCATAATATTTCCTCCTAATAAAATAATAAAGAGGAGTGGAATAATTTCCACTCCTCAATTTTAAATTTTACAGATGAAGAACTCGATCCTTAATCTCTTCAGTACGACCCTGATTCCAGAATTGAGTCCCAATATCCTTTATACCCTCGGTTTCCCGATATTTAAGTACGGGAGTAGACTATACATTATCATCTATAGAATTAGACTTATTGCTATTATAGTCGTTGAACGTCTCCCCTATATTTCTATAGAAGATTTCGCTGCGTCTGAGTGACTTGCACACTCGGTTGATCCTACTCCAACCAGTTCTTATGGTCTCTACTATATTTCAAGCTGTTGAACTAATAGTTCATGCCACTATCACGCTTATCATTTCTGATTACGTTGTAGTCGGTTGGGATTATGGGATTGTTCCCGCAATTTAAGCAATTTAACGTGAGCCATATTTTTATTCATCTAACCCACAGGTACGTCTTGCGACATTCATCTTATTTTGATCAGTGTTACCACAGTTAGGACATTTCCAAATAAGTTCTCCCTTATCATCCTTTACAATTTCAATTTCTCCATCGTATCCACAACACTGGCAATAATCACTCTTAGTATTAAGCTCTGCATAAATGATAGTATCATAAATATATTGCAATACTTTAAGTACAGCATCGATGTTATCTTTCATGTCTGGGACCTCTCCATAGCTGATTGCTCCGCCTGGGGACATCTCCTGAAACTTAGATTCGAAATGAAGCTTTTTGAAGATATCCATGTGCTCCCGTACACAGCAATGATAAGAATTTGTTATATAATTATGATCATTCACATTCGGTACAGTTTCGAACTTCTTAAGAGCCTTTGCAAATGTCTGTGTTGTACTCTCCATAGGAGTACCATATAGAGAATAATCAATATTTTCTGCTTTTTTCCATTCTGCAGTTTTATCATTCATATGCTGCATAACTTGGATAGCAAAAGGTTCGCCTTCAGGATCTGTATGGGATTTACCAGTCATATAAACAGTACATTCGTAAAGGCCTGCATATCCAAGAGAAAGAGTAGAGTATCCATCATAAAGAAGTTTATCAATAGTTTCACCTTTCTTAAGACGTGCTAGTGCTCCATGTTGCCAAAGAATAGGAGCAACATCAGAAGGAGTCCCAAGAAGTCTTTCATGACGACAACGAAGTCCAGTATGACAGATATCCAAATACTTATCAAAGATTTCCCAGAACTTATCCATATTTCTATGAGAAAGCATAGCAATATAAGGAAGATTGATAGTTACAACGCCCTGATTGAATCTACCATAATATTTATGCTTACCAGGTTCATAATTACCAGCATTTGCAATATTGCCAAGTTTATCGCTAAATCTATCAGGAGTGAGGAAAGATCTGCATCCCATAGGAGTAAATACATCACCTTTTAGTTCGAGCATCTTCTTTTCGGACAGATAATCAGGAACCATTCTCTTAGCTGTACACTTAGCAGCAAGCTCAGTTAGATACCAGTAAGGAGAATCCTCTGTAATATTATTTTCTTCTAGAACATAAACCAGTTTAGGAAATGCAGGAGTAACCCAAACGCCACATTCATTCTTGACACCTTGATAACGCTGCTTCAGAGTCTCTTCAATGATCATTGCAAGATCTTTTTTCTCTTGCTCATTTCTAGCTTCATTCAGATACATGAAAACAGTAATGAAAGGAGCTTGACCATTGGTTGTAAGAAGAGTGACAACTTGATACTGAATAGTCTGAACGCCACGTTGAACTTCTTTTTTCAGACGCATCTCAGTAATTCTATTAACTTCATCATCAGAAATAGAAACTCCAATTTCTTCATGCTCGGCAATAACTTCTTTACGAATCTTTTTTCTACTAATATCAACAAAAGGAGCAAGATGAGTCAAAGAAATACTTTGCCCACCATATTGATTAGATGCTACTTGAGCAATAATCTGAGTAGCAATGTTACATGCTGTGGAGAAACTATGAGGAGGTTCAATAAGAGTTCCTGTGATGACAGTGCCATTTTTTAACATATCATCGAGATTTATTAAATCGCAGTTATGCATATGCTGACTATAATAGTCACTGTCATGGAAGTGAATAGCACCTTCATTCCATGCATCAAGAACAATCTGAGGAAGTAAATATCTACGAGTAAGATCTCTAGAAACTTCACCTGCCATATAATCTCTCTGAGTAGAATTAATGACAGGATTTTTATTAGAATTCTCACTCTTAGCCTCTTTATTGTTTAGACCAACCAACGAAAGAATTTTATCATCAGTAGTGTTTTTTTGACGAATCTGGCTGTGCTGAAATCTATATGTAATATAATGCTTAGCTACAGCAAATGCACCAGCTTTCATAATACCAGTCTCAACCATATCCTGGATATCTTCTACACCAATATTTTCAGTGCTCTTAGCACATTCATCTACAACAGTGCTAGTAATTTCAGAAATCTTATCAGCAGATAGTCTTTCTGATTCAGGGACGGAGTTATTTGCTTTTGTAATGGCATTTAGGATCTTCGTCTGATCAAACTTGACGATTTGACCATTCCTCTTTACAACATTTTTAATTTCAGCCATTGTTAATATTTCCTCCTAAAATAAAAATTCTTTTCGACATTCAGAGTCGGATTAATATTAAGTTCATCTAGAGAGCAAAATCAAAAATAGAGAAAAAATAAAGCCAGAGATTTTGCTCTCTGACTTTATTATTAAATGTTATTATTTTTTCTCGTCTTCAAATGTTTCTACTAGCATCTTCATAAGAATACTGATGTCAGTAATAATAGTAGCAAGTTTATAATAAAGATCTGTATTATTACTAAAATTAATTAATTCGAGTCTAACATCGTCTGTCATATGAAGTTTAAGAACATATCTATCATACTGGACATGTGGATTTCCATATGCATCGATTACTACATGAAATTTAGAATTTTCATCTGCAGTATCTTCTAACTCCCAAACTTTATTAGAAGTAGTATACTTTCCTTTCAGATACTGTTCCATCTGATCAAAGATATCAGTATTGGTAGAACTTTTAAGCATATTTTCCATTTTGGAAACAAACTCAGGATTTTCTCCATAATTAGTATCAAGAATCAGATAAGGAATATAAATCCATCCATCATGATTATAGATTTCTTGCTTTTCCACATATTGACCAAAGCTAAGATCACCAACAACTTTACATTTAACTCCAAGTTTTTCAAAGAATGGAACAAATAATCCCATTATAGGATCATCTACAGGAACTGATGCATCGTTATTATGAATATGCTCATATTCTTCTTGAGTAATCATACGCCCATTATCATTATACACTAAAGGTCTCATTTTCTCCACTCCAATCCACAAGCCCATTTATAAAGATCTTCTGCACATTCAATAGCTCTTCTATGAAAAGTAAAGAATTCATAATGATCTCCAATATTATTATCGATCTTTGCTTCAATAGTAATGCATCCATGCGTCTTACCTTTTCTAATTTCCCAACTAGAAGGAAGATTATAAAGATCATGCCTAGTAACAGATTTCTCAAACATGATATAAGGAACACACATGTTAGAAGCAGAGAATACTTCAAAATTTTCTACAATAGGAATATCAGTTCCGTGCACTGTAGAAATATCATTTACCAAATCAGGAGCTATATGTCCTTGGCAGCAATACTTAGTCTGATATCCTCTCTTAAGAAGCTCAGCAACTGCAGGAGCAATTAAATCATCGCAAGGAAAATTATCCATAGGATAAGTAATCTCAATATCCCCAGAAAGATCCGTTGAATTTGTGATACTTCTATCCTTGATGATATATCTTCCATCATTTGCTACGTAAACCATATTAATATGCCCCCATATCTACACAATCATTAAGATTATTAATATCTTTAGTTTTACTATCACCTGGATCTTTGCAAAGATCATTAGAGAATTTTGTAACATATTTAAAATCTTCTTCATATAAATTCTCAATATGGATTTCAAATTTTTCATCTCTATATTTATCTGGCAATTGATCGGCCCAAATCTTTACATCAATATCACTGAAGTATCTATTCTTGATCCAATCTACAATTGATACTAATTCACGGCCAATAATGCGCCAATCATTAATAGTGAAAATCTCGAAATCATATGTATCGTTATTGCCAAAATTTTCAAAATAGGCAATCCTCATATAATTTGTATCATTAGATCCTTTTAATTCACGATTAACAAAATCTTCAATATCTTTTTTACTAAAACGAACATTAAATGCGTAATTGATAGTCATAACTTTCTTTCCTTTCTTTTTGTTAAAATAGAGAGTAAGAGTTTTCTCTTACTCTCATTATTATAATATTTATTCAATCTTAAATTTTGATTAGAAGAAATTATCCATACAATGATCAAGCAAATATCGAGTATAGCGCTCTATAATTTTCGCTAAGTTGATTAGAGCATGATGCAAGACTCCAAATACAGATTCCTTCTTTTCTTTCTTCTTTTCAGATTTTGGATTTTTGATTACTACAGTTTGGGATTGCTCACAATCATCTCCTCCTGTCTGATTCATAGAAATTCCAACTGTATAATTATAATTTCCAGTAATATTAATATTCTGAGACGTGATTGTGCCATACTTCTTTTGTTTCATTTCTATATATTTTAACATCTCAGAAATAGAGCTAGAACAATTTACAGCAGATGTAGAAGAATTTGTAAGAATCATATCGATATCTTCTTTATCATGACCAATATTTTCAGTAGATGTATTATTGAAAATACGATTATTAATTTCAGTCTCTTTATTATTTAATCCAGCAGAATATCTCATCCAATCATATTTACTATCTTGATAGGTCGATTTTTCTTCTTGCTGCTCCCTCTGAAATTCAAGAATCATTTCTCTCTTTTTCTCTATCTCTATATGCTTCTCTATTTCACGTTCTATATATGGTTTGCAATCATTTACATTGCAGATGAATTCCCAATAATAATCATTATTGATATTTTTAAATGTGCAAAAAACTTGGTAAAGATGCTCTTTAGTGTCTTTATATTCTGTAATATAAAGATAATCAGTAGTATCCCTAGATGCCTTAAGCAAAGGTTTATCATCTTTATTCTTACTCTTTCCAGCAAATTTCAAATGGTGATACCAATCAAAATATTGGAAAATATCAACCTTATTTGAATATTTAGAAGATCTAATTTTAGATCTAAATTCATTTATATCAAGATCTGCAGAAAGAATAGTATTTTCTTTAAATTTATCACAATCTTTTAGATTGAATAAAGTAAATTGATGATACCCAAAATTATTATTATAATCTATGATACTAATATTTCCATCATCATCTCGATAAAGATATTTATCATATTCACTAATCTTTGGAAAATCTTGAATTTTAATTCCTAAAGATTCATATTTGATATCAATATGGAGAATATATTTTTCCAATTGAGATTGCATTTTCATGAATAGTTTTACAACGCCATCATGATCCATATTATCATTTTTTAACTTTATATCTGAACTCTAATACTGGATTATCATCATATTCTTCATCAGAATATAAATCTGAAAGATCTAAATCATTATCACGTCTATCGATATATTTCCATTTATAACAACCATCAGAACATTTCTCACACATCCATTCATAGAGAATAGACGGATCCTTTCTATGAATAGTTAAAACAATTTTATCTTCAAATACTTCTCCTGGAGGAGGTAAAGGGCGTCCATCATCATGAGATCCAATAATAACAACATATGGCGATAAAATCCAATATTTCGGTGTGCTATTCATCATTCTCATTAATTTAAGAATTTGCGAGTTATCTCCCATAATATTTACCTCCAAAATATCAATAAGCTTTTCTTCCGACTCTAACTCCATTAGCATAATCCTGCTGATTAATAGGTCGTTCATTCTCATCTACAAAATAAATTGCATTAATACATCCTTTCTGAGGATGCTTTAAAATTTTAGCAGGATCTGTAGCTCCTCTTTCCATTCTAGAAGAAACTGTATTTGGAGTAAGCCCTAATACATAACACCAATCAGCAACAGAATAATTATTTCCATTATAATCAATATAATTTACTTTCTTTTCTACAGGAGTAGAAAGAGCCTTTTCAATATTCCATCCATTAATTAGTCTATTCTCAAGTGTTGTAAAAGGAATATTTAGTTTATTTGCCCATTCAGATATAGTATGGGTCTCTCCATTATATGTAATAAATTTAGATTGAGCAGTAATAATTTGAGATCTATATACCCATTTACAATTATTAGGAGAATATGGTTTATTATTATCATTTCTTGTTAATACCTTATTATCATTAGGATCATAACCATTTTCATATGCCCATTTACGATAGTTTACATATCCATTTTCACCAGACCATTCATCACATACTTTATCTCTATTATGCATAGTAATAAATTGAGAATATAATTTTTCTTTAGACCCACCATGCTTATATCCATAATTGTTACCAGAATGAATATCCTTTAACTTTTCTGCTTTATAGCATCCACATGATTTAGTATATCCTCTAAGAAGATTTGTGGATTTTACAATAGATATATTACCACAATCGCATTTACATTTTATAATTAATTCATTGTATCCTTTTGCATTTTTAGTATGCCCAGCAAAGTCAATTACTGTGAGTTTTCCAAATCGATCTCCAATATTAATTTTAGTAGATGCCATAATAAAACCTCCATTAAGATGCGTTGAACTTTATTGGTTAGTGATTCTATAACCCATTAATGAGTAATACTTACTCATTAATTTTAATGTTTAAACTGCAGTAAATATTTACATCATCGATTACATACATATACTCGCATAAAATAATGGAGGTAATTAACTATGAGAGTATACTATACAGAAGATTTAACTGGAAGAAAGTTTGGAATGCTTACTGTGATAAAAAGAGATGTAGGAAATGATTATATCTATTGTAATGGAACACGCAGAAAATCACGATGGATTTGTAAATGTCAATGTGGATCAGTGATAAGTGCAATAGGAGATGATCTTAAGAGAGGAAAAACATGGTGTTGTGGATGTAAATATACTGGAAAATTTAAAGATCTTACTGGACAAAGATTTGGAAAACTTACAGTAATTAAAATGTCAGATAAATACAGAATATCTCCGAAGTATCAAAAGCGCCAACACTTGTGGATATGCAAATGCGATTGTGGCAATATAACCACTGTAACTTCTCACAGTTTAAGATCAGGATACACTAAATCATGTGGGTGCGCACAAATTGAAGCTTCAATAAAACATGGTATGTATGAAACTAGAATTTATAATATTTATCTAAAAATGCGTGCAAGATGTAGAAATTCAAATACACATGAATATGAAAACTATGGAGGAAAAGGAATTAAAGTATGTGATGAATGGTCTGGTGAAAATGGATTTATAAACTTCTATAATTGGGCAATTGCTAATGGATATAATGATAAATTAACAATAGATAGAATTGATCCTAATAAAGATTATTGCCCTAAAAATTGTAGATGGACTGATTATACTGCTCAAGCAAATAATAGAAAATCTAATATTTATATGGAATATAATGGAGAAACCCATACATTAGCAGAGTGGGCTATAATTACTGGAATTCCATATTTAATTCTTCATAACAGGCATGTGGATAAGCATTTAGATTCATATAAAATAATATATCCTGGTAATAAATTTATTGAAGTATCTAACTCTTCAGGTGAATCACATAGTCTTGAAGATTGGTCTTATATTACAGGCATTAGTCATGATACATTATATAATAGGATTATTTTAAATGGATGGAATATAGATAGAGCATTATCAACTCCAGAAATTGATCCCAATAGACTTATATCATATGATGGAACAGCAATGAATTGTAGTAATTGGGATATTGCTAGAGGATTTGCTCCAGGAACCACATTGCAAAGATTAAATAGTGGATTAAGTATTGAAGCTTCACTTAGTATTCCTACTATAGATAATAATGGAAATAAGAATCCAATAAATGCTATTTATTTTGTAGATGATAATGGTAATCCTATTAAAGAATAAATAAAAAAATAGGGATAGGCCATAAAAGACCTATCCCTATTATACTACTTATAATTTAATGCAGTTATAGGTTAACCTTGTGCTGCTCTAAATCCACTTCTATTTTTCACGACAATGTGACCCTGTACGGGCTGATATTCGTCTACCAGGAAGCGCTCAAACGCAGTGACTGCAGGCAGAGTCGGATTAGCAGCGTTGCGGATCTCATTGGAGACATACATCTGATAATCAAAGATTCTATAAGTCATACGGTTAGTGTTATGGGGGCAAAGAATCACAACGAGTGTATCATTCCACCGCATTTTATCACTACCGATGAACTGATAGATGCGCTTATCAGAGGTAACAACAGTACGCTTGTAATCCAGATCAACTGCGCCAATACTGTTGGGAGTAGTATAGGAATACTCAACAGGAGTAATCTTACGAATCAGATCAGGATCTCCGAAGACAGTGATAACCATGTTAGGATCATTCAGAACCTGCAGCATACGAGTGACCTCGGTATCGAATGCATCGAAGAACATGGAATGACGCCAGGTCAGCGGATCCAGAGCATAACCCGTGGGAGGAGCATAATCGAACTCCATGTACGACTTGGAGCGTGCCTCAAGTCTTTCGTAGGAGTCATCCAGGAACTGCTTGATCTTGTCATCCTTGTAGTTAGCCAGAGTAGTCTTCAGCAGAGACATGATCTTGGTCAGCTGGTTAACCTGGTACAGAGCAGCAAGATCCTTAACCTCCTCAGGGCTGATAGTAACAGACAGAGGAATAGCATTCGGGATCTCAATCAGCTTAGTGAAGGTATCCCACTTCACAGTGCAGGTATCCAGCATGTGATTAGCAGTATCCAGCTCAGCAGCCAGCATAACCTTCTTGATCTTGCCAGCAGCAGAGAAGATATTGAAGACATTCTTGTCCATGGTGCCAGTCAGAGAATCAGTAATCTTCTCAGTCGTAGCAGCATCCTTACGGACAATCAGCTCAATGGGAGCAACAAATGTACGCTCATACTGGTTGTAGCCAGGAGCAAAGCGAATGTTAGTGGGGAACCAGACATTGCTGACTTCACCAACATCAGCAGCGGTAGCGATCTTACCATTGGAACGAATGAAACCATCTGCATCGGGCATAATGTCACCCTCAGCAATGTACAGCTTCTCGATCTGGATAGCAGAGATATGAGTCTTAATAGACAGATCATCCTGCTTGGTGCCACCACACTGCTTCAGAACGTCAGTGCCACCCATCTCAGGCAGGGTCAGCTCGATCTCGTAGACAGGATTAGACTCATCGATGGCAGCAGTCATCTTGTTCTGATCCAGGAACATATCGATCTCGTTGCCCTTGGTATCAACCAGCAGACGACGCTCCATAGTCATGGTGAACTTGGGACCCTCTGCAACAACCTTCTGAATTGCACCCTTATCAAAGACCATGTTCATCAGAATGTTCTTATGAACAGGGAAGGTCATACCGATGACGGGGTTGTAATCAGCCATGGAAGCATGCTCCAGAATGGCATCTGCATCGTTCTCGAACTGCTGCTCCATCATAGCATGCTGATCCTCGATATAACCAGGATCTTTGACAAAGGGATCACGAATATCTTCATCCATGAAGTTCTCGCAGAAGAATTCCTTCAGAGCTTCCTTCTCTGCGGGACGACGAAGAATCTTCTTAGTATCCTCAAAAATATCCAGATTAGACTCTTCAAGGATATTCTTTGCAACATCAATAAAACTCTGAGTGTAGTTACTCATGGGGTCGCTCATAAAGCTACCACCCACAAAGCCCGTCTTAGAGTTAACAGCACCGATAGGCATTTGGTTATCCTCCTTGATAATTTATGACTTACTATTTGAAGGACGTGACAAATAGTAAATCGAAAATATTTTAGTTATTTTTTTGTATAAAGGGTTTTTAAAGATATAAGCAAGAATTAGAGAGGTTTCTTGCAAATATTTTATTTATTAGTTACGATAAATTAATAATAAATGATTATTTATCAGAATTTATGTAGCTAATGACATCAGAAACGGTTCTTAGAGCAGCGATAAATTTGATATAATTAGTGTAATTATCAATATAGGCTCTATTATCAAAATTATAAGTGATGTAGTCTACGATAATTTCCTTTAGCTTATTCAATGCAATTTGGGTCTTCTGGATCTTCTCCAAATTATTAGCTCTTTTAGGAATATTATTGACAGCATTGATAATAGTATTGATAGTATCATATAGATCTCTAAAACTTTCTTTTAGCTTAATGATACGCTTGAGTTTATCATCATCAGAAAGTGTATTATATATAGCTTCTTCTGCAGCACGTTCTTCATCATCTGGAATCTTTGCTGCAGGGTCTCCTCCACCAGAAGAATTGGAAGTATCACCACCAGAGGTATCTCCAGAATCAGATGATCCATCATCTGTAGATTCTTCTCCATCTCCAGTATCTCCACCAGAATCACCATCTACTGTAAAATCATCTGCTCCATCATCACCTGGATCTCCAGTATCAGTGTCTCCTCCATCATCTGTTGGAGTATCTTCATTAGAATCATTAGTCGTAGCATCAGTATCAGAAGTATCGTCATCTACAGTAAAATCATCAGATTGCTCTTCAGTATTTTCTGTATTATCTCCTTCATCCATTGATCCATCGTCATCATCTTCTAGAGTAAAATTATCTTCATTGTCTTCACCAGTATCATCAGATCCTTGATCTTCTGTACCTGTAGTATCAGTATCATCTCCAGCTTCTGCATCATCTGCAGTAGCATCTGAAGGGGTACCTTCTTCATTTTCTTGATTATCAGTATTTTCATCTGTATCATTATCGCTAGGATCATCTACATTGAAGTCATCATTGTCATCGACATTATTACCGTTAACAGATAATTCATGCAGATATTCATTTCTATAATAATCAAAGAGGCTCATTAAATCACTCCCTCTCTCTTAAACCTGCAGTAGAACTAATAGGAATTCTCTTTCCACTTTTTGCAATTCCGAAATGAATTTGTTGACGCTTACGTTGTAGATTTTTCTGGATCATAAGAAGTTGTCTATACTTCTTAGCAGATCCAGAAGATTCTGCACGGCTAATCTCACGATCTAGCACTTGAAGCTCAACATCAATCTGATCAAGAACTGCTTGTTTTTCTTTTTTAGAAGCATGCTTAGAAAGAGCAAAGAGTGTAACTGCGCCAATAGCAGGAACAGCAATTGTACCAGATGCAACTCCAGCTCCTGCTAAAGCAATAGCAATCTTAATAATTTTAGAAATACTTACATTTACTTCACCAGTAATAATTTCTTCTCTATGATCAGTAGTATATATACTCTTAATGCACTTGAGAAGATGATTAAATTCTAGATCAAGATCTCTAGAAGCTTCTTGCTCTTTAGCAGATAGATCTTTACCTTTTGCTTTAAGTCCTCTAAGAGCAAGCTTAGCATCATTTAGAGATTTAACAGATTTACCATAGCTTCCATCTTCAGAATCATCATCTCTCTTAGATTCCTTAGTATCTTTATCATCTAGATCATCAGATTCATCATTAATGGCTTTGCTCTGTTTAAGCTTATCGTCATCTATATTCTTAGTCACAGAAGAAGGTTTCTTATCACCACTATCATCAGTATCTTTATCTTTAGACTTGATACCAACTGCTTTCTTTACATTAGAAGCAGCTTTCTTAACGATAGGAGTAATATTAGCATCTTCATTCATAGACATTACTCTAGCGCAAAGATTGATTCTACTATTATGATCTACATCAATATTGAATTCAGTATTAGATTCATTAATAGCATTAGCAATTGCCTCAGCTTTAGTATTGCCTTCATGACGACAATTATAGATAAACTCTTCAAGAACACTTTCATCTATATAAGGCTTAATAATATCTGCCACAAGTCTAGCTTCTTCTACAGAAACATTAGCAGCATAATTCATATTATCCTTAAGATTATCAATAATTTCATAGATGCAAGATTCATCAATCTCTTGAGCAACTTCTGCGCATTTATTGATATAAAGAATATTCTTTTTATCAAAATTAGTAAATCCTCTCTTATTTTCTTGGGATTCACTTAGTACAACTTTGTACTTCGATCTTAGAGAATAAGAGAAATGACAACCTTCAATAGTATAATAAATTCTAGAATTTCTATTTGCTAGAATATTATTAGCACACTTTGCAGTAGATTCAATAATCTTATATGCAATATCAGGATTACTATTTTCACTATAAGAAAAATGTCTTAGAGGAATATTGATATATCCCTCTTCATCAATATAATCAATAATATTAGATTCAGATACTTTACTAATATCTCCTACTCCACCATCAGTAATCTTTACAGGAGATTCTTTAGAGGAAGTAGATATTGCATGATCAATAAATTCTCCGGCATCTTGAGCATCTGTAATCAGATTATGCATCTTGAATTTATCAATATCATCGGATGTAAATGTCTGAGGAACAGTATTACCATCTGCATAATAAGAATCATCATTAACTTCTGCTTCCCAAATAGATCTTAGGCTAAACACTAGATCATCAGAAGTTTTTACATTATTCTCTTTAATAACTTGAAGAATATTCTTTGCTTGATCCCTACTAATAGGACTATTAAACTCAGAAAATACAGTTCCAATATTAAATTCCATTTCATTAATTCTAGCAAAATCTTTTGCGGTATTAATGATTTCTCCAAAAGCTCCAATATCAGAATAATTTTCTCTGGCAAGTTCAATAATTGACTTCATAGATTTATTAGGATCCATTTTCCATTCAGTGAGTTTATCCCACCAAGATCCATTTTTCTTAGCTCCATCCATTAGATAAGGAACTAGACAGCTAGCATTGTTGCTAAGAATTTTAGATTCAATAATAGCCTTACGATAACTCTGAATATCTTTATCTGTATTATTATCAAACTCTAGGAAATAATCAGCAATATATTTTACTAGAGCATCTTCATTCATAGGACCAGTTCTAAAGTCATTGATACTTTCAATGTATGCACATTCTTCAAGTGCAATATTAAAATTAATATACTTAGGTCTACCATAAGTGCATACCATTTCACATACAGTATGTACTCTATCTTTCTCAGACTTTCCTTTTAGAGAATCTACTCTAAATCTCTTAGTAATGGTTTTGTGATTCTTAATAATACGATCAATAGATTTAAAGTTTGCAGCTGCTTCAGTAAGTCTGTCTTTATTAATATCACCAATAGTAGATTCACCAATTCTAACAATACATACAGGAAGTTCAGAGGATTCTACTGTAGGAATAATATTATTAATGGTATAATTTACAGTACTCTCAAGTATATCAAATTGATTATCATCATACATAGTCTCCATTAGAGACAATGCATCTTTATAATCAATACAATCTCTTAGAAAAGATTCAACACGATACTTGTAAATATCTTTACTTTTTACATTAGAAAGATCTGGATATGCTACACAATTTTCATGAATAGACTTTCTTCTTTCCAATGAACGCCCACGCTTATACACATATCTTGCAATGTTTAGCGGTGTAGAAACCATGTTCAAAACCTCCCATTTTTAATTGTTATTAAACTGTTCAGTTTTCATGGTTTAACAACGGTAAATAGAAAAAAAATAAAAGGGAGTGAGCATAAAGCCCACTCCCCTTATTCTTTTAGACAATCATACCTTTATAGGTATGCTCAACTCCATTGATATTGACACTGACACTCTTGACTTTGCCAAGTAAGTTGGCATTATCATTCATGGCATTGCATCCAATGTCTTCATACCCGAAATATGAGTAGTTTACAATAGGAGGGTTCTTGATAAGTTCATCAAGATTGCCCTCCTTCATGTAACGATCCCTGATGGAACAAACCATATTGCTGAGTTGTTCCATAGCATGAAAGAATTCTCCAAAATCAGTATAAGATGCAATAGCATCTGTATAGCTCTGATTATTCTTATTTTTATCAAAAACAAGGTGATAGATAACATATTCAGACATTTTTATCAGCCTCCTTAGCTTAGAGAATGAACAGAATACGGAACCGCTTAGTATCAGCAGGTTCTGCAATCTTCAAAATCTTCTTACTGGTGATTTCACCGGTAGTGGGATTGAAGACAAACTGGCGATGGTCACCATATTTCCAGTCATGCAGACCAGTGTCATATCCATAATGGTACCAATCAATAGCTTCCATCTGATCGGAACCAATGTACTTGCGAATGATCGACATTGCACGATCACTAGCCGCAAGGCTATAAGCAGGATCCTGCTTAGAGCACTCAAGGATTGCTAGCTTGTATCCCAAGTCTTTCAACTCTGCACAATCATCAAACCAGCTATTCTGTTCAGTTTTAACTTCCATAATATTTTACCTCCTATTATGGCTTATGAAAAATATACTACTTGAAATAAAGAATCTTCATATCTTTATTTCATTATTATAATATATATCCATAAATCATAATTTATAAAAAAATAAACCCATAAGGACTTTCATCCTTATGGGTCAATTAGGAGATAAAAATGGGAATGAAATCTGGTTGTAATATAAAATTTGGAGGCTTATATTACAGGACTAAGAAAATGGAAAAGAAAATGGTTTCTCCAAGAGTATATTGGTCTACTCTTGAATATATGTAAAGATAGAAGAGTACGAGTTCTTCTATCTTACAACTAAAGAACCTGATGAGTGTGAATTAACTCTCATCAGGTAATAGAGCAGTTACACCATGACTTAAAAATGAACACATCCAAACTTAAAAAGGAGATCATATACCACGTCCCAAGCAATACATGATAAACTATAAATCTCTCCCGCGCCATAAAGATCTATAGTATAAAAGAAGTTTGAATTGTTTTAGAAATCTGTAAAAGCAACCAGCTGTGATACAAACGTACCTAGGAGGATCATAATATTCCTGCTCTACTAATTAGTAGTTACTTGTAGTGTAAATTAATAATTAGAAGAATTGAGATTTATGAGTAATTATTGCTTCATTGATTCTAGACAATGGAACACCAAAATCTTTCTCACCAGGATATAGATTTCTGTGCTCATATAGAGTAGCATTAAATGGATCAACTATATTAATCAATTCATTAATCATATCCTTACTGCCCATATCATCGTTGTCTGGATATACATGAAGATCAAAATAGAATATTTGAAAAGTATTAATAATATGCATTATTAATCCTTTATACCCAGACCCAGTAATTGCTGCATATATGCTGTTAGGTTCATTTAATCTTAGATTATGTTTAATACTAAGAATATCAAATGGTCCTTCAGCAATATGAATCTGAATTCTCTTAGGACTTGTAAGATCTACATTAGAATGCAATATATACATCTTTTCTGTATTATCTTTCTTACCATGAATATTATAGTTTATATATCTTTTATCAATACCATTATAAACTATACCTTCATTACACATTCTTCTAAGATTTACAAAGTTATTATCTAGACTAAGGAATCCGACAAAATATTGATTTAATTGATTCACTATATTTGGATGTCTAGTATATTGAAGATTCATAGCATTTAGACAATCAGATAAGTTTAATACTATTTTATCTTGAATACAGTCATTAATAGATAAAGATGTTCCAAGTCTATTATTGATATAATCTACTTTATTCTGTGCTAGCTGAGGATTAGATATGCAATTATAGAAATTATACCAGTCTTTCGTATATCCAATAAACTTATTAGACTTAGCAGCTTTCTTATTAATCTTATCAATAGTAACTGCAATGCTAGGATCATAGATTCCCCAATCTAATAGAGTTCTGGAGTCAAGAGCTCCAGATGTTTGACATTTAAAACAATGAAACAATATTGGATCATCGGATTCTTGCGGTACTTTAATATACATATGGCCATGGTTTTGATCTCTAGAATCTGGACAATATCTACACCTGCAGACTATTTCTGTACCACCAGATACTTCATGAGCTCCAGGAATCATTGTCTTTATATAGTCTATAAACTGTTGCCCAAAAATAAAATTTTTGTTCACTTATATTTCACTCCTTTATCTTAGAGTATTTCCATGAATTAAAAATAAAAGAGGAGAACTCACAACGAGTTCTCCTCAGTTTTTATTTACTGTTGAATCTCAATAGGAACATCATTCGTCTTGCAATTAATGGTAATCATATCTCCATACCGAAGAACAGTAATGAAGTGATTATCATTGCTAGTAGACGTGAAATTAACTGCCATAGAAGTAAGTTCCTTAATAGATCCACTAAGTTTAAGATCTACCAAACGAACCCACAGAGCTTCAGCATAATCATGAAGGCGAACTGCTTCTCCTACAAGAAGCAGATTCTTAAAGATAGAATACTTAATAGTGCAAGCAAAATTACCAGGATCATCAAAATTGCATCCAGTACAACTATTCTGATATGCCTTCATATGACGATAGACATTATCAGACACAAGACGAATCCAAAGATCATCAATCTGGGTCATAAACATAAAATAATCAGGATTCATTTTATCTGCAGCGAGGATAAACTCCATACGTTTATCTCCGCCAAGATTAAAGCTATCACTCTGATAAGTTTTATTGCCCACAATAGCCATAATATTTATCTCCTTTTTATTAGCAAAGTAAAACAAACATTTCTACTTCTTCAATGATTACATTAACAGCAACAGTATTCAACGGTTTTCCATCAATGTTAGGATCAATATCCACAATAGAAAAGTCAGAAGAGATAATAGTTGCTACAATGCTAAGGATTTCATTAACAACTTTATCACTCTTATACTTTTCAAGAATCAAAGGATAAGAAGGAGAAGATTCTACAATTGCTTTTTCTTTTTTGTTTACATTCTTTCTCTGCACCAATTTATCAATCTTACCAGCAATGATATACGGCAATACAACCATATTCTTAGAGATAAGAAGTTTCTTAGCAGCAATTACTAGCTTTACAAAATCTACACGATTGATAGAATAGATAGACTGAGTATCACCAAACCAATGAGAGAATAGATTAAATATCAATTGCTTTTGGAAAGAATTAATGGTATAATTTCCATTTTCATCAATCATAATTCTCTGAGTATAGTGCTCAATTTCTACAGGATCAAAAGGACCAAACATGTCTTCGATTTTTCTCATACATGTTTCACCATTAATCTTATTCTGAAGATAAAGTCCTTCATTAGATCTGATAAGATTAGATTCGAACTTATCAAAATCGGAGATAGAATCATTATCTCTCTTAGAAGAGCTAATAGGAACATAAGAGAACTCAAAAGAAATATCGGTAATCTTATAGCTAGTATTTCTACGAATAGATGCATAGTTGAAAGATATGATATTCTTATCAAATGTGTACTTGGGCATAATATTAAGAATAATATTATGAACAGAATCTGTGCTATGAGTAGTAGTATCAATAGAACGAATATCTTGTTTAACCCAAATACCTTGATTGTTCTTCTGGTTTGCGACTACGTTTGTAAATGCAGTATCATAGAGCTTAGCATAAATATTAATACTAGGATCCATATGAAGAATACGATCATAGAATGCAAGCAGAAAATCATCAATGACATCTACCTTATGCATATAAGCATAATTAGTAAGAAGAGGAATACAAAGATCGATTAAGATAGACATCTTATGAAGAAGCTTTGCATGTTCATTAGTATACTGCAAAGTAGGATTCTTGATATTAGAATAATTAAGTTCCTGATAATAATTATCCTGAACCATCTTTTCTACTTTATTTGCAATATTGCTTCTTACAATATAACGCTCCATATCATAGAAAAGATGCTCAATAGAATATGCAGATGCATCATATCTATCAATACACAATTTCATTTTAAGGAGCACAGACATATATTCCCAATCAGGATCATAATAATTGCAAAAGTAATTTACATACTTAAACAAATGATTTCTCATATCAGCAGAATTATAGCATTTCTTAGTAGAAAGCATAAAATAATTAAGCTTATCATTAGGATCAATGTTCAAGTTAAAAATTACACTAAGAGGAGCGATAAAGAAACCAGGTTTACAATTGATAATAACCTCTTCATGGCAAGAAGGCTGCCAAAGATCAACAGGAACAAACTGAGTCCTATTATCCCTCCGAGGTTTAGTGTATTCATCCATAAAATATATTGCGTTGATTTTTCCTTCCATTGTTGCGCCCATTTTTAATTCTCCCTTGAAAACTATATTTGAACAGAAGTCTTATGTATCTATTCAAATTTATAATATCTTTTCGTTCCATTATTTAGAAGGCTTCTTAATAGATTCAACAAACTTAAGAGGCCCATTTTTAATCTTGTTGAATCCTTTGTTATAATCAGTCTTCTTAAAATGACCGAAATTTTTCTTGTTTGGACTAGAAAAAGCTTTTGCAATAGGATTGGTTACTCTGGTTTTATTTTGAGATTGTCTAATGTGTTCTCTCTTGTGTTCTTCTTTTGCAATAGCATTACCTTTTTCTTGACGCTCTCTAATTTTATCTTCAGCATGTTCTACAGATTTCCATACGTCCTTAGAATAAGGTTGTGCCTTGATATCATATTGAGATTTCTGAAAAAGATTAAATTGCTTAATTGCAAAATACATAAATACTAAAGATTTTACATATCCAATTTCATCTCTAGGATTCTTTTCTACAGCCTTCTTTTCAATAGCTACTTTTACCATTTTAGATTCTAGATCTTTAATAAACATTTTATTCTTGACAAATGCATGAGTAAATGTATATACGAAACTAGGATCATTAGAATAAAATTGAACTTCATATGTATTAAGATTAGCAGGCAAAGTTCCAGCTGTTTTATGCTTATCAATGTAGAATCGAGCTATTGTATCGTAATAAAATTTTGGTACAACTTCAGAAGGAATCTTTAGATGAACATAAAAATCATCAGCACCTTTATAAATACTATAATTAATTTGTCCATTTTCTCTAACTAGAATATTATTCCATTTTTGACGATACATATCCATGAGCACTTGTCTATTCGTAACAACAGATCCACCCATAGGATTCTTTATGTATTGGTCATATGTCACATTATCACCTCCACATAATAACACTCATGGGGAAAGAGTTTTATCTCTTCCCCCATGATTTAATTATCAATAATGCATTGCCAGAGAAGGAGTCTGAAGAATTGCCTGATTTGCAGTAAACATGATAGTGATAATCTTGGCAATAGTGTCAAGAATCATAGGTTCAGACTCAATAGACGTAAGAACCTTATTATCATATTTATTAGTATTCATATTGTAAGGAATACCATTTTCACACATATTTGCAAGGATGCTAATAACAGTACTGCTATCATACTTAGTCTGGTATAAGTGCTTAATAGTTTCATTATAAGCATCATACAGAATATTGATAATTGCATCTGCACACTCTTTAGTTTCGATATCAGAATTGTTATAGGAACTATCGATAACAGCATCGTTAAGAGCATTATAGCCCATAGCATTGGCACCGAATCCAACACCATTTTTAGCAGCAGATCTGCAGTTCAGAACCGCGTCTTCAACAAGGTCACGGAGAGAATCTCTATCAGAGATGGAAATACCACCGACAAAGATTTCAATCATATTACAGCGAATAGCATTAAGCTGTCTCTTAAGAGAGCCAAGAGTACCAGCATTACCGCCCTGAGAAGCTGCACTATTATACTGAGCCTGAATGAAATTCACGATGCTATTATAAGTATCACTCAGAATAGGCTTTTCATTTTCATCAAGTACAATATTGCCATCAGAATCCTTCTTGTACATAAGAGCAGGATCAATGACTCTAGTACGAGATTCATCTGCTTCTACTTCAGTTGCACTTCCAAAGAAATTATCGCAGACATTATCCAGAGTAGGAGCAAGTCCATTCTCCTGATCCTGTTTATGAATCTTTTCATCGATATATTTCTTAATAGGAGTACAACCACAGAGCTGAGAAATATAATCAATATAATTCTCATTGAGGCCAATATAATTGGTAACGATCAAAAGCTGAGGCTTCTGAGAATATGCAGACTCAGGGAACTGAAGAAGCATCTGAGTGATTCTACGCATATAAGCCTGAGCATCACGACTAATCTGAGGAACGAAAATAACAGTAGGAATAGCCTGCATTCTACGAGAATACTTATCAACTACATTGGTCTCAATAATCTTCTGGAACATAGCAAGCTGTTCAGGAGTATCAATAGCCTCTGCAAAATGATAAATGCGAATAGGAGAATCCTTAAGAGAATGAATGATACAAGAATGTCTATCCAGATTATTAATCATTGCAGGATCTGAGTAACCAGACTCGATAGTTACGCCATCATAGCTCTTAATATAAGTATTTTCATTAGTAGATGCAGAAACATCAATGAAAACATTCATTCCATACTGAGCATAGATGTCTTTAAGAGTATCTGCAATATATTCATTACCATTGGTAGAAATATATGCAATATTGTAGATATCTTCTAGAGTGCACTCATGACCCTTTTTGCGAATCTTCTCAGACAGCTTTGCTACAACATCCTTAAAGACTCTAATAGTCTCATAAGGATTAGAAGGAAGCTTACCTTCTTCATCAGCAGTACAAAGACCATCGAAAATATTATGAGCCATCACGACAACAGAAGAAGTACCATCTCCAACTACCTTTTCAATATGTCGAGTAGCATTTTCAATTTCAGACTTAATAGCCATTTCAATAGGCTCTTGATACTTTACACTCTTAATGATCTTATTACCATCCTTAGTGTACTCTGCAACAATATCTGCTTCAGAGCTACCCTTGATAACAAGAGAGTTAGAACCTGCAGGGCCCATAGAAGGAATAATAGCTTCTGCAAGATCAGAAAGAACCTTCTTCTGAACTTCACGAAGTCTTTCACCCTTAACAACATTATTCACGCTATCAAATGTAACACGGTTAAGATTGCTCGGTGCCATCATTGTTTTCTCCTTTTGATTTAAAATCTTCTCCAAAGAAAATAAATTGATTTTGAGTAACAAATTTAGATTTATCCTGTTCAAGGAAATCTAAATTATATTGCATAGGAGTTATGTAAATCTTTTTATGAAGAATCTTTTCTCTGTTCTTATTAAAAAATAAATAATCATTTATGTAAAATGCTTCTCTTCTTATAATTAAAGATTTATCGGAATCTTTATTAAGAAAATTAGCAATACTAAAATGCTTATCTAATTCTTTTTCTTCTAGATCATCTCTAATTGCAATAGCTGTATTAATGCCGAGATTAATACCGTTTTCAGTAGCCATACTTACAAATTTGTAAATATTGCTAAAAATAATAGAGTGGTCGAGAATTTCTTGCTTATAAGAATCAAAGAAAGATTTATATAGAGAATCAATTTCTCCAATAAATTCTTCATTAACAAATTCTGACAAAGGATTTGGATTCTTACGAGAATATAGGAGTGACAGAATCTCTCTATCACTCCTATTTATATCCTCTAACTTAAAAACCCTATTATCTTGATAACTATCCTGAATGAATTTAATCAATCCAATGTCAGTATTGACAATCATATTGAAATCTATTACAGAATTTACAACATGTCCGTTTAGATTGTTATTTCCTTCAGGCATAATTAATTACTCCAGTGCATCCTCGAGATCATCGATGCTTTCATAACGATTAGTACGAGCATTATTCTGAGAATTATGAGAAGGTTCAGAATATTCACTGTTGGCATTATCAAAGAAATGATTATTGCCACTTCCATTATTGTTACCACCGTTACCAGCACCGACTTTATTAGCAATACTACGAACCAGACCAGTGAATCTGTTATTTTCGTAGAAGTTAATATCATGCACGCTAGCAGCAATTGCACCAGAAGCTGCTCTTGCATAATCATTCAGAAGATCCATAAACTCCTGAAGTTCAACATTCTCAAGAGCTTCCTTCTGGAACTTGATATTTGCAAGATCCTTAACATCGAACAGGAAATTGCTATTGGTATTGAAATTGAAAGTTTGATTCAATTCATACTTACCATCTGCATTTACCTTGCCGATAAAGAGGAACGGATCGCCCTTAGAACGACCAATTGCAATAAAGCCCTTAATATTGCCAGTGCCGGTGTCAACACCATATACCTTATCTTCTCTAGAAGAAATGATACGTGCAACACCTTCTGCAAGAATACGAGCTTTAGTGGGAGACATATAAATTGATGCAAGTTCATTGGGACGACTGTTACTATTATTATCAGAAGGCTCAGTGATAATAATCTTCAAAGTTCCCTTCCAATAATTGAAAGACAGCATAGTGTGGTTTTCATAGTTCTTGATGCGCAGGCGAGAATAATAAGTGGGATTGTTGGGACCATTGTTTCCATTATTCTGAGAATTGTAATTTCCACCGAGTGCCATAATATTATCTCCTTTTTAGATGAAAAATATAAACCCAATCAGGTTCATTATTATAATATATCATCATAACATTTATTGATCGGATTTATTATTAGTAATAATAAGTTTCAGTATATATAAATTTTAATAGGTAGGATCTGTTAGTTTATCTTTATCATCTCTAAGTACTAGAGTCATATTAAATAGAGATTGAACAGCTTCCTTTTCAGATACACGAATATTTGTACAAGCCATGTTAATGAAATTAGCTTTAGAGTTACTAAAGTTAGAAAGTTCATCATTCGTTTCTTTAAAGAAAGATCCTTTGACTTGTCCCATATCACCATCATAGTCAGCGCCCATACCATTTAGATACAAATTAGAAATCTGCATTGTATCAATAAACTTCTGAGCAGAAGGTTGATTAATATCGGACAATCTAATCTTCGGATAGAATTTATACAATTCTCCATTTAGGATAATTTCTTCAGTTTCCTTAGTAGTAGCAATTTCAATGCCAGTATAAATCGTATTAAAGTAAGAGTCATAAGGATAACGAGTAAAGGAAATCTGCTTTCCTTCAGTTGCTCTTTTTGCAGAAATATAAATTACATCAACCCAAGTAAGAGGTCTCTGCAAAGTAGGTTCGGGACTCATTGCAGCATTAGTTGCACTATTCCATCTAGCACCTTTGAATTGCATATAATATTCTCCAACACTAGGATCTTTTAGAGGCAATTCAATAGGAATAAATCTGTTATTATGAGAATATACAAATTTCTTTAAATGATCTTTAAGCATATCGTCATTAAAATATGCCATAGGATCTTCAGCAAGTTCTAGATGAATAGGATTTCCTTGAGCATTAATTCCCTCATAAGAAGTAACATTTTGAAATTCGTTTTCAAAGAATTTTCTTAGATGGAACATCATGAAAGGATAAAAGTCTGCAGCAACTGCTGCTAGAGGAATAGCAGATTTATCTAGGTTTACCATTAGATCATTTACACTATTGGTATTTAAATTAGGTGCAGATAGAACTAGACGAGAAGAATAGTCAGAAGTGTATCCCATATTAGATCTAATAAGACCAAACTTTCCTCCTAGTCCAGATCCTTTATCTTTAATATCACTATTAGAGTTTCCACAGAACCAGTCATAAATAGCTTTTAGTGTATTCTGAATTCTATAGCAAGTAGTATCTGCCATAGAAAGTCCATAGTCAGCATTTTCTTTTAATGCTCTAGATGCTGTAATAAGATTAACATAGAAAGTATTAATCTGACCAACACCTGTATGCTTACCAGTAGTATTTACGTCACGATAATAAGGAGGAATGACAATATATTTATTAATAAACATTCTTCCTTTTTCGAAGTTATGCATAATATATCTAATACGCATATCTCTAGTACGTGACTTTGTAGACTTAAATTTAATTTTCTTAAAATTAGCTTTAAGCCATTTAATACCGGTTTCTCCAGTAGGATCTTCTACTAGATCTCCGTCAGGAGAAATGATAAAATGGTTAATACCATTTACAACTCCCTTAAATTTAGAATCTAGTTTAGTAAGAGTTTTCCAGCAAGAAGGATCAATAAACCATTCTCCTAGATCGATATATGCATAAATACCAGATCTTTCTTTCTGTGTAAATCCAAAGATTTCATTAGAAAGTAGGCCATCAGATGTAGGAGCTCCAGAAGGAGAAAAGAAAGTAGGATTAGTAATTTCTTGAAGTTCATTTTGCTTAATATATAGAGGAATATCCATGATCTCAAGTTGAAGAACAGCATTTTCTGCTCTTTGTTGATAAGATACTTCATCAAGAGCTAGCCATTCAGGACTATTATCTATACTTTCAAAGAATCTATCAAGAGGATCATATGAAGTATCAATATATCCATATTCTCCAATAAGATTTATATTATCATTCATATATAATCTCTCCTTTACAAATATTCAGAATATCTACGTTTCATCTTATTGCAGTAATACATATCTTCAGAATGTATATCTGAATATGCATAATACATGAGATGATAATATTGTTCAGATAGTAATTCTAATATAGCTTCTTCATGATATTCTTCTATAGGAATACAAATATCATGTATACTCATAGCGATATCTCGAAGAGCAGATATAACAAAAAAATTATTACTTAGATGATTTTGCTCTTTGAGTTTATCATATTGATGATTTATATCATCCACTAGATTCTTTAATAAAGTCTCTGAACGATTTAATTCATCATTATCTTTCTTATATCTGAATTGAAATATCTCATATATCATTGAGCATATTCCTTCATCAATAATATTAATTCCAAATACAGGAGCTTGTTTATAAGAATTAAATCCTATAGATCCATGAGTATATGGATTATCATGTACAATAGAATGAAGATATGATACACAATCATCAATAGAATTAAACCAATGATCTGATTTAATTCTATGACTAAATTCTGTATCTCTATTTGAACTATATTCAAATCTTCTAGATAGAAGATGTTTTATTGTTATATCATCCATTTTAGTTATCTCCTTATCTATTTAATCATTTATTATAGGGTTGAACTTACCAAAATATATAGGATAGAGTTATATACTCTATCCTATTTTTTAATAGTATAGCATATTATTTAATTCCTTTATCCAAGTATCAAAATATCTGCAATGACATGCATTAAAATATAGGTAATATAGCATTCTAAAATAATGTTTTTCTATAATTTTATACCATGCTGATTTATTGAAATTATTATTTTCATTTTTTCTTGTCATTTTTAATAATGCTTTTATGACTTTATTAAAGTATTTAGTGAATCTAGTATGTGTATTATATTTACTAAAATCCATTAATGAAATCATGTAGTAAATTACAGTAAGTTCAGCTACATTATTTTGTTTAATTGCCATAATAATAGTATTCATAATATAACAAATTCCAAAATCAATATTGTTAATATTGATAATATCTTTATCTTTAGATTTATTTTCATTATATTTAATATCACTAAAGTATTCAATAGCTTTCTTTATATCTAATAGAGCATATTTAATGTCTTCATATTCACAATTAGAAGATTCAACTCTTAATGGAAAATTTAAAGGTCTAGATTGTATATCATATAATCTATTTTTCATAATTCTCTCCTCCTTGATTATTATAAGGTTTTCATGAAAGTGAAAACCTTATAAATTCCCCCGTAGTTATTTTATAATTGTATATTCAAGAATCCAAATGTTGTTTCTTTAAGACTAGTATACTTGATATAAAGTATCTTTAAGAATAGTGAATATAATTAAGATTATTTTAGATTAATTTAAACAATTTTTAAAATTAATACAATTTTAAAATATCTATCTGAAAAAAAGTTTACTTGGCCAAAAATAGGTGTAAAATAGATAAAAAGAGGTAGGGAATCACTTCCCTACCTCTAAATATACAATTTTAAACTTTTGTTAGATATTTCTTATCTATATATCCAGTCAATGCACCATCTTTATTAGTAGAAATACCTACTTTATTACCATTAATAGATCTTACATATAGTTTAGTACTATATACCCAAGATGCAAAAGACTTAGAAGTTCCATAAATAGGAGCATTCTTAGCAACTTTTACTTGACATCCAATAGTAATAGTAGAATCAGCAGGAAGGATTTTAGCCCACTTAGCATCATATGCTATCCAATTATTAGTACCAATTTTATATCTTTCGTATCCACCAAAGTTTTCATGAGTACTATAATTATAGTAGCCTTCCTTTGCATATCCAAGTACATTTCCAGAATCATCACGAACTCTTAGATTCTTTGTAAGAACTTGGATCTGATTTACTTTAGTATTTCTAGCTATAGCAGCTACGATAGTTGTTTTATTTGTAGATTCTGTAATGGCTTCCTTTACTGCTGGATTATAGATAAATCCTCTGAAATGATATTTACCTGCAGTACCCCAGTTACCATCTGCACCTTTAGTTCTAATTCTGTTTCTAAAAGCAAAAGAATTATAACCAGATTCAGAAGTCTTAACTTGGGTAGAAGATATTACTTGTTCTACTACAGCAACATGTCCTGCACCATCTGCTTTACCGAGTGTAGCACCTTTTTGCCAAACCATAATAGCACCAGGCTTAGGAGTTAGTCCAGTAGATAGGCCATACTGCTTAGCAATCTCAATAAAGTTTTCTGCATTGACACAGAAATTAGGATATTTAATTCCATTATATCCAGTAAGTAGATTATAGATATGATTGAATCTTGCACATGCCCAACCAACACAATTGCAAAGGACATTGCAAGTAGAATCAGTAGGCTTACCAGAAATACATCTAGATTTACCGCCTCTAGATGCATTATTATATAGATAAATATACTTATCAGATTTACTAGGTTTGCTAGTTAGAATAGGAAAAGGATTAGCCATTGGTTATCACCTCGTGAAAAATAATTTATCCCAGAGCTTCTTCATCATAATCCGGAACATTAGATTCATCCTGCACATCAATGGCTTCATCATTGGAAGAAGTATTATCTACAATAGGCTCTTGTGTAGGCTGTTCATCAATATAATCTGGAATATCCTTAAATTCACTGCTAGGAGCATCTTTACTTTTTACTTTAATTCCATAAAGTAAAGCTAATTCGATTGTCCAAGCAGCAAACCAAGCAGTAGTCAGTTCTGCAGGAACTGTATGATCAAAGAAAGATAGAATCAATACAGTGACAGTATACCAAATTATATTGAATATAGCAAGCATTGTAAATTTAGTTCTTCTTCTTAAAGGCTTCTTATTGCTTTTCTTAGAATGTTTACTCATTTGAATCACTCTTAATCGTAGTAGTAGTGATAGTATTATTAGAAGTAGTATTTGCACCAATACGGCTAGAATCAACTAGACCCTCACCGATAATATATGCAATAAGAGTAGCTCCAGCCATGATGATAGAAGTAGCTTCTGCAATTTGGTTATCAGAGAAACCAAATGCAATCAAAAGTGGAGTAATAAAGCCAACAACGGCAGCCCAGAATTTACGAGAGGTTAGCTTCTGCTTCCAATCAATCTTAGTATTCATAGTATTATTCTCCTTTATAGAAAATTGGTTTAATCAGAAGAATATCTGATTTTTATTAGAATGTAGAAATAAAACAATCAAAAAAAAAAAATAAAAGGAGTGGGCAAATGAAACCCACTCCTTTTATATTAAAGATTACTTCATAATGTTTTTAGATGCTTTGGAACTGTATTTGCCGAAATGACGATCCATGATTGCATCAGCAATACTACATCTATCATTAGGGTCCATAGAATTTCCAGGATTGGAATCAGGGCAATTCTGAAGAGTAACCTTTACATTCGGATCGACTGTTGTATTAATAGTATTAATCCGACTGCAGGTTGGATCAGAACTAAGATCTCTTACTCCAGAACCATAATAAAGAGCAGGAGCAGGCTGAACAGGAAATTCATTTGCGGTAGCAATGATTTCCCCACTACCGTTGATAGAAACTTTAACAGAACCTTCTTTGAAACCGTAGATTCTGCCAAGCATCTTTTCAATGTCTGTAGTGCTTAATTTGATATTAATTTCCATAATTAAACCTCCTTGACTTTATCTGCATATGCCTTAATAATGACATCATACATTGTTGATGACATCTTCTTTACAGAGATAGAGGTGAAATCATCGCAGGTAATAATTTCACACAGAGAATTGTCTTTTTCCATTTCAGAGATACTTTCCTCAACAACGTGGTTAAGGATAAACATAACTCCTTCATACGCGTTATTTTTCAAATCGAAGTACGTAAAGTCTTCGATTTTGGCATCCTCATAGTTGTCGTGATCGAAGAGAGCAACTTCGAACTGAGGCTCAATAACGCAACTCTGAAGAGACTTGAAAGTCTCTTCAAGTTTGTTCTTACCAGGATTAGTGATGAAAAACATCTCACGATTGCTCTTTTTAAAGTCAAAGTTAAAGCGGTAATCATGCTCATCAGCATTGATTGCGATCATATTGATCAGAGAAAATGTCAACCCATTAAAGGTTGGTACCTTACCAGTATGATAATCAACGTCAAAGCCTTCTGACAAGGCTCCAACACCAAAGATCACATCCTGAAGATCATAGTAGCGAGTAGTCTTATCAATGCAGGTGGAAGGCATCATGAATTTCAATTCCATTTTTATTTCCCTTTCTATTTGTAAAGATTATTGTTTTCTATCAATCTCAGAAGAGATTGATAAAACTCCAGAATTGTAACGATTATCGATTTCGAGTTTAAAAGAAATCTTTTCTTTACTATCAATAATCTCATAAATTGTTGTAACAAGATATTCATCAGTTACATGCTGTTGAATACCATTCTTTAATCCTGCTCCAATATTATAAAGAATACTATAGAGCAGGAAATTGATACATCTACTAATAGTAGATTTTGCATAGATATATAATTTGTCTGCAATATACGGATTAAATCCTTTTGCTATGTTCAGGAAAAATCCATACCTCTTCGTGATTTCATCAATCGGATTTTCTTCACCTCCTTTTGTTGTATTAATGAGATCATAAAGATCAAGATAATCTTTAAAGAGTCTCCTGATCTTAATGATGTTATCAGTATCAGTAATATCAGGAATTTCAATTTTTAGCGTAGCAATTCTTTTTGTATTATGAAAATCGGTATCTACATGATACAGGATATTGTGATATTTAGAGGTACTACTACGATATGCATAGTTGCTGCAAATCATAATAATACCATGGCATAAATCAGCCAGGCTTGGATTTTTAAGATCAATGACAGTATATCCTTCATCCTTTTTATCTTTAGGGACGAAGCTCATAATGTTATAATTCTTTTTGATAATCTCTCTGAATGGAGATACGAATAATTCTGCCATATTTACATTACCGTCCTTTTCCATTTGAATTCTTTTAATAATATCGTGTACATATATTTCTCTGGATCATTTTCAATCCTTCCTGCGATGAATGTAATATTATCATAATTATCAGGTTCGATTATTATCTTTCTAATAGATTTATGATTGTCAAGCAATCTAGTAGTACCAGCTACAATAGTATCGATAAGATTAATAGCAGGATAATAGTTTTCTACATATTTAGGTCGTTTTAAGCAGACGGCTCTATAGAGGTCATCGCGATGCATCAATCTAATAAGATCAAATCCACTATCAATCTGAATAGAATACTTAATTGATTTAGAAATGATATTATTATAATAAATATGTGCACTGCTTAAAATCGATGTAAATGTAGTAAAATGCTCTCCAATACATTTAATCGCAGTTTCGAATATTTGGTCAAGATTGCCATATGCGCATTCAGTTTCCATCTCATCATATTTGTATTTATTGATACATTCTTCTTTAGATCTCTCAATAAAATACTCTATATCGTAAGTGATGGATAGAACTTCAGGATCATTCATCATCATCCTCCAGGATATTATTGATCGCTCTCTTTCTCATAACAGTACTGAAGAATTGAGGAGTAGTAGCAACTTGATGCATAGGCATCGCAATCTCACAGATATAGCCATCAGCAAATTTGGATACAGAAATTTTGGTGCTCTCATTTACTTGATTCCTGAATTCAATAGATTTCATTCCAGATGTTTCACATCCCTGCTGAGCTGTTTTTACACAACACTTGAGAAATGCAAACATATAAGTCCAATGAGGATCCTTAAGGTTCTGGATATCAAAGCTATATCTATCATCCCAGTATCCAGGTAAAATATTACCAATTACATCAGGATTAGAAACGATAATCTCGAGCCCATCGAGCATTTTACTGGAGATAAAATTATCCGCATTAATATCTCCAGTAAGAAGAAGCTTAATAGAATTATCAGAATCACTTACAGGAATAGCATGGTCTACTTTAGGAAGTACTTTGTGATAAATACCCATTTCTTCTTCTTTATTGTACAGAATCATAGGCTCTGTTAGAACCCTGATTAAATTATATACCAATGGATCCTTTGGAGCAAACTCAGGAACTTCCTTATCATAAATCTTTTTATCAAAGATCTTTTTAAACTCCTCGATATCGTATATCTCAGCAATGGGCTTTATAGCAGCAATATGATCCGTATTATTTTCTTCTGCTGGAATAATAGAAGCTTTAATATCAAAACTCATTAGGATCTTCTCCTCTCAAAAATGCTTTAACTTTGGAAATGATAGTATCTCTCAGAAGTTCATCGGATACACCATAATTCTTCTCAAAGAATCCAGGATATCTGCCAATTCTATCTACATTATCCATATAGTCATTGAAGTTGATATTAATTGATCCATCATCATTTGTGATGATAGTAGTATCTTGCCTCATAAAATCGTAAAGGTGACAACTGCCAATAAATTCATCGCCATTAATAACAACTGTGAAATTTACAGTAGTATCATCTTCAGACTTGGTCAGAGATTTATTGATAGTAAAATTGCTAAACTCCCAATTGGTATTGAGATCGATAAATTCGGTATAATACTGATCACCGATCTCAAATTCATCAGTAGTGAGTACACGATCATTTTTCTTAATTGCTTGAGGACCGCCTACATCAAACTTAGAATATTCAAGGATACACTCATCAAACTTTTTTCTTGCTTCACTTTCAGAAACAAATTTCGGAGTAGATAACTCCTTGATGATATGACCAAGTGCATAATAAATGCGATCATGCACTGTGTATTTAGAAAGGCTATGCTCAGGATTTGCTGCTGTAGTGGACCAATGCTCAAGTTCAATAAGATGGCCATTGATCATTCTAGTATCGAGCACTTCAACTTTGATTTCCATTTTTATACCTCCTTAGGCACCAATGGTAAGAGTAACAATATTCTTGTCAGTATATTTCTTTTCTGCAATAATATAGATCGATTCAGGATCCTTATTATTTTCAAAAGAGATATATCTGAGGCCCTTATTCTGCATAAATACATGACGCATATCAAGCAGAACACATTTTACAAGGTATTTAATCACCTCATACTGACCAGCAGCAGGATTAAATACATCATAATCTGGCTGATCACCAAAGTTGATACCAAAATTCATCTTCAGCATATATTCTTCAGACTTAGTGGTATCAGCCATATACTTTTTAAACTCATCAGAGCTGATATTTGCACAGCTGTTAATGAATTCATTCACCTTGTTGATATCCTTGACATCAGTAATATCAACATTGAAAAATACAGTCTTATAGCCACAACCATCCATTCTATAAGACTGATGACCAAACTCGAGATAGCGATGATAATCATCATCCTTCTCAGTTGGAGAATGAGTTTTGCGATATTCTGCAAGTTCGCGTGCTGCTTTAAGAGTAGCAGTGCGAAGCAGAGTAGCAAGCAACGCACTCGGAGTAGGATTGTTGCCACCAAAGACCAGAGTTTTACCAAGGTCATTATTGGTAATAAATCTCTTAGTAGCAACAGAGCTATCATAAGAGATAATGGTAGTATCAGAAGCATTTAGTACATTCATCATAGCTTTATTTCTCCTCTTTCTTTTCATCCAACAAAAGAATTCCGTCTTCCCACATCTGTCCATAGTTGATTTTAATATCTGGATAGAAATCTTCCATGAACTCAGTTATGATCTTAGCGTTATGCTCAAGATCTTTATGCTTCTCTACAAGCTTGTTTAAATTCTCGTAGATTTGGACTTTGCAGTTTGCTAGAAAGCAAGTGCCATTTTCATGAAATCTGTTCTTACACATGAAGGAAATGATTCCAGTTTTCACTTCACTAAACTTGAAATAATCTTCTTCATTTACTCCTGCTATCTTGTCGAAGAAGTTATCAAGTGTGTTCTGGAATTTGAGATATCGTTGCCTTTCTGTCTTTGCCATTTTGCATTTTCCTTTCTTTTTTTTTTTGACTATTGAGAGTAAATATATCATTCATACTCTCAATTATATAATATCTATTCAAAAGAATGAATATTATTGAAATATTGGGTTTATATTAAAAAATAAATCCCGTAGAGATTAACTCTCTACGGGACTTTTTAGTTATGCTTTTTACTCTACTTTGCTGATAATATCATTGATCTCTTGATAAACTCTATTTACAAGGAATCTACCAAGAGAAGTGAGATTGATATTAAGAGTTTCAGGAATACTGTATCTAGAACCTATTACGTCATCAATCTGCCCGATATCAGTAGCGATAATATTATTATCACTTTTAATTTTAGCTGTGGTAAAATTGATATCTTCTTTATTATAGCAAAGGTTGAATTCATCAGTTACATAAGCTGTGAATAATGCTTTATCTTTATAAATAGATATATTGATATATGGATTTTCTCCATCAGTATAATCTCCATATCTAGTATACGCCTCAGCATTGAATTCGATACCATCAATCTTAAACTTAAGATCAAATTCAATACTGAATCCTGCTTCATAATCATTAAGGCTGCACACATCAGTTCTGACAATACTAGTAATTTCAACTATCTTATCCATGATAGAATCCATATACTTCTCATTTAAATCAGATCTGATAGGAATGACAATTATATTTTTACATTCATCAGGGAACATAGCATGAGCATCGAACAAATATGCATATTTAAGCTTGCTAAACTTAGATTCTGCCTCCTCTTTATTGTCGTAAACTTTTGAGATATATGCCAGATTGAATTCAAAGTCATATCCATCATCCTTTTCTTTAGGAGTCAATACTTCATCAGTAAATACATATCTGGGCTCAGTATAAAGATGATGAGTAAGTTCATATAAATAGGCAACATGTCCACATGCAGAGAAGCAATTGATGACAGTAGCATTAGTATTAGCCATTCTTCTTATTCTCCTTATTGATGAAGTATTTGGTAAAGACATCAAGTGCCTTACGATGAATGAACCGGAATACGGTATCAGTAGGAATACCCTGCTCATTCATAAAATCAAGAGTACTCTTACCATCATCCATATCATGATCTTTCCCAGCATAAATGGAATTATCAGCTCCAATAGAGCAACCACATTCTGCATCATATCCAATATAAAATTTACCATTACCGGTAATATGTTTATTACTATCATTATTATCCATGATATTGGAAATGATAGTACCAGACAATTTATTGGTATCAATATAAACGCATGCTGTGTATCCATGCCCACAGATAAAGAAATTAATTTCTACATATGCAGGACAATTGCTGGTAGGTTCATCAAACTTGATATTGTTAGTATCGTTTACTCCAATTACTTCTTTTGCAATTTCATCGAAGTACATCTTAGATACTTCAGTACCAAAACCAGCTTTGGAATTGATATTGGTAGTAGGATCAGGAGTCTTCTGATACATATCATAGAAAGCCTGATATTCAGGAAGAGCATCTTCATACTTTTTATAAGCACGAGAAGTGTAAAGCGGAGTATACACAGGGCTATAAGATAAGAGTCCATTAGCACCGAGAACCGCTACATGATCATACACTGCATCCTGGAAAATATATCTAGGATGATTGCTGGTAGTATAGTAATCCAGTTCAAAAATGGTCAGATAGTGGCCATTGGTAAAGATGGAATTGATGATACTAGTGTGAGTAAAGTTCATAATTATTCTCCTTCTTTAACTTTGTTATTATGAGTAGTCATGATAGTAGGAATTGCTTGCGTAATTGCATAAAGGCAAAGATACACAGGATCCACATTATACTTCTTAATGAATTCATCATTTGCATTGTATTTTCTATTATAAGAAGCATAAGTATGATAATCTTTAGGCAAGATATCATTGATAAGATATCTACCATTTGCATTTTTGGATTTGACACGATCAATGTCACATTCACAAGAATGCTTTACAACAAGATTTCCATTTGAATCTACAATATCAATGATAACATAATTAGGAACAATGCAAACATCATTCGATCCAGCGAAATTAAAACTGATATTCGCAGTATATTCCTCGTTATCGAATGCTGTAATAACACTACTCAGAAGCATCATAACGCTTGGCTCGATCATATAGAAGTCTACCTTGAATTCATCACAAGTAAACATTTCTTTTACAGAAATAAGATCAAAGTCATTTCCTTTAGAGCTGAAACTCGGAACAGCATCTCTAAAGGTAATGAGATTGATATTTGCATATTGAGAAATAATATCTTCATATTTCTTTTCTGCATCTTCAATATTGTTGAAGAATCCATAGGTACTGCAATTGAAGATTTCATATCTAGGGGTAGAAGATGGAATTTCATGATATTGTAAGATATCATCCAAGACAAGATATCTGCAAATATCTTTGTCAGTATTATTTACCCACTCCTGAAGGGTAATCTTATGACCTCTAACTAGTTTACGTTTCAGATCATGAATTTTAGCATCTGTAACCATAGCGTACATCCTTTCTGTTTGTAAAAGATATGGTAAAGATATCTTCCTTACCATTATTATAATATCTGCTCAAGTATAAAATTAAAAAATAAATACCAGTAAAGTCCTCCAACTCTACTGGTATTATAAATCAAATTAGGTGCGGATGTTTCCATCAGCACCGATCAGTGACATCATAAACTCCGCAAGGAATCGATCAATGACACCATCATTGAATAACCCCTTGATATATTCCTTTGCAGTTGGAACAGTTAAATTCTTTTTATGTGCGTCGTTAGTGCTATAGCATGCTTTGATCAGTATCGAGATCGGAAGAGTCTCGATCATAGCATCATAGATTTTGCTGGAAATTACATAGTAGATAGCATTATCTACATCCTCATTGCCAGCACCACAAATTTTGCTAGCTTCGATATTAGCCATCTCAAGAGCATCGATCTTCTTACCATCACAGGTATAGTAATCGATGTCATAGCTGTTGATTCCAGGAACAGCCGTAAAATGAAACAGCAGTTCATCATTGGTAATATCAAATACATTACCACTGATAGCAAAATTATTGCCATTAATGATAATATCAATATTGTCAACATAGATAGCTTCATAGTACATGTAGCTATCCAATACAGATGTCTGGAAATTATATGTGGTGCAATCATCACGGCTCCAGCCAGTGATGCTTTCGACCTGACCACGATAATCGATCGTAATATCACGATCAACATCATTGAATTTGATGTCAGAGAAACTTACAGCACCAGATTCAGAGAAGCAGAAGTTGTACTCAGTAACTTCTCCTGCCTTGCTCATCGTAAGATTGACCCATTCAGGACCAAGATTATCACCGAGCCAGTTGGTCAACTCGCCAACAATGATCTTAGTATCATCGTCACGTACGAATTCCTTCGTAACATGAATATTGATGCCAAAGGCATTGTCGATAGTTTTGATACGTCCCATAATAATTTTACCTCCTATATTATGGATGAATAAATAAAAACGACTCGAAGATAAAATACATTCTTTATCTTCATTATTATAATATCTAATTAATAATATAAAATTATAAAAAAATAAAAGGAGTGGGCAAATGAAACCCACTCCTTTTATATAATTTATTATTAGCCTTCTTTCTTTTTATCAACATAATCTTTAGGCTTAAACTCTTTATCTTTATTACGGATAAAGTGTTCAACCCAGATTACCTTGCCAGATTTATAATGACGGAAATGGCCCTTGACAGTAACAGCATACTGGCAAGGCGTATATTTCCGTTTCTCCTTAGCTTCTGCTTCAGTAACAGGAATTACTTTCTTAGTAATTCCATATACCTTATGAGAGCAGATACTAGTCTCAAACCGAGGCTTATCATTTGCTTTGGGAGTATAGTTACTAGAACTTTCAATAGATCCAGTAACTACATCATTTTTGGAAACGAGTTCTACATGATAAGCCATATATTTCAGTACATCGATACAAAGATTAATAATGTCATTATCACCAGCCTCATCAATAACTTCTGAAACATTTGCTCTTACTGTATCGACAAAATTGTCATCAGATATTCTTTCAAAAGTGCCTGATTTAGAATCATAAATGCAATTTGAAATGATCTCTCCTTTTCCATCAATATTTAAAGCATATGCTTTAATAGAAATTGTGGATTTAGAAATTACATTAAATGCAATTGCTAATTTCATTGTTATATTTCTGGAAATTATAGCTCTATCATCATACCTAGATGTGAGGTTTTCAAATCCAGAGGTAATAACACCATGCTGAAGAGGAAATACAGGAATAAGAATACTATTAGGATCATATAGATTATAGTTATTTCCAATAGAGATTCTATCCCACTTAGAGTATCTAGCACCAATATAGTCATTAATAAAATATCTTTTATTTAATCTATATTCTATTACTCTATGTGGAGTTTTATTTCCTTTCTTACTAGTATTTTTAGCATATACGATTTTTTGATCATAATATTCTGGATGCATAGCAAGGATATGAAATTGGATAATTATACCGGCCAGTGTCCATCTAATATAATCATCAGTATAATTCTCAGTTAACACCACAGTTTTCTTATTAAGCATATAGCTAATATCTTGGGCATATACATCTTTGATAGAGTACGTATCTTTATCTACTGAAGAAGTAATTTTATAATTGCGACCAGGATCAGTTCCTCCAACCATAATTGATATATTGTCATGATCAATATGCGTAACAATGATAAAAGATCCATGACCAGTGATTATAGCAGTATTTCCAATAAATTGCTGTATTATCGATTGATCACGTAAATATATGCTTACATCATTATCATCATTAGTATTCATTATTCTACTTAATAATATATCCCGTTGACTATTTTTTAATTCACTATCGATAAAAAGTTTGTTCATTTTGCTGATGTCCATATTCTTTGGACCTCCTTATAAAAGATTTTTAGACTTTGATAAAGAAACTATTTGTCTTTATCAATATTATAATATCTAATTAAAATAAATAAAATCCGGAAGAGTATAATCTCTTCCGGAATATTTTTAATTATGCTGTCTTACAATCATTCTATCTATTTCTGTACTACAAAATACTTTAATCATATTCTTTTCATCGGCTTCATTTTCTGGAAGCCTTGTATCACACATCTGTTCAGTAACTTCCGTACAGATTCTGAATAGCTTATCAGGAAGATTAATATTATTATATCCTTTGATTTTAGGTGCAATATCTTCTATCATTTTATAATATCTGTAGTATCTATTTTTCTTATCAAGATAGATAATAGTAATTTTATTATCTTCTATGCTAGAAAGATTAAGCATAGGAGAATCTTTTTCTATTGGAAATAATACTTTCTTATTATTACTATTTTCTATTACAATATATTGATAATAAGATCCTTTGATATTATACCAAAAATCTATCTCCTACAATTAAAAAAATCTTTTCTCATTTATTTTTCCTCCTTACATACTTTTTGATTCCATGCTTCATCTTTATCAATATAATCCATAATAAAATCAAAAGTGCTCATATCACCAATGATTTCTTTAGGAAATTCTTGGATCTTTCCTATAGGCTTTATACTAGTCTCATCAGATCTAATACTGATGAATCCTAAAACATTAGAATCTTCTAATGTGAAAAGCATATACATCTTTTCATCATTAAATTTGCCTTTATGAGATATGCATCTTGAGATTTTATATTTCTTATCATTTATTGTGATATATGCAAATTGACCTTTAACACTACCATTTGATATTCTAATATTTGCTTGATATCTTAATTCTAGTTTAATTTTCATAATGACTAATCTCCATAAATCCCTTCCATGCTGGATTATAATAAATATACATTAAAAGAAATGCCATAAAATCTAGTTGACCAATATATTCATAAGGTAATTCTTTTATAATCTCATAAGATTTTTTATTATAGCATATTTCACATTTAATCTCTCCGATGATATTATCATCAGTATCTCTAAATACAAAACTATCTAATTTTTCTTTGTGCGTAGTAAATATATTAGTGTATCTTTCAATGATACATTTTCTAGTATGCTCATCTTTAATAATACACTCAGCGAATTCTTCTACATAATCTACAGTAGAGAATCTACGAAGTTCATGTTTAATAGATTTAAGTTGCACTTCCATCTTTATTATCCTCACTCTCACGAAAAGCATCTACTTTTTCATTTAGAATATCTTCAATAATACTACCAAATGTTTCAGTATCATATCCATGCTTTTCAAATACATCACAATGATGAATATAGTTTCCATCTAGATCATAGCATTCAAATATATAATTAGCAAGTAGATCTTTTAAATCAACAGCATTTTCTGTATCATAATCATATTTAAAATTATATGTATCTCCATTGGCAAATTTCAGAGTTCCTGAATATACGTATTCATATTTATCAATACATTCGTTTATAGTAATTTTAATATCATGCTCAATAGTTCCTCTTAATAGATAATATCCATTTGGAATATAGATCTTATTTTTATCAGGATCTACATATTTAGGATATTCAAGAAAGGCAATAGTATCTGAATCAATATCAATATTATTAATCTCTGTTACCCAATCTGCATAAGTATCAAGAATTTGTCTATAGTCATCGTTGAAGTTAGAATATCTATCAGCCGCAGAAATTGCAGTAGACGGATAATCTTTAAAGATTTGCTTAATTCCAGGTATATGAAGATGGACTCTATAAGTAGTATATTTTTCAGGCAAACTATATTCCTCTAGAATTACAATATATCCACGAATACTAGAAACTTTAAGCGCTTTAATTTTATATTCCATGTTTCATACTCCTTTATATTTGATTATTATGATGCTAAGTCAAAAATCAAAATTAATAGAGGATAGAGATTACTCTCTATCCTCTATCTTATATATTAAATATAAAATATAACAAAAGAACAATTTTTGTATGCTACAAGAGTATTTCCTATCCAAGAATACATTGCCACATAATAACTGCCATTAGTAACATATACTTCACAAATCTCAATTGTATCATCAAAATTTCCAGGAGTATCATGATTATGATATGCCATTATTGGAATTCCTTGAGAAAAAAGAATACTATTACTTCCATTGGATGCTGTAATTATTATAGTTTTAACAGAAGCGTCAGACTTAAATGATATTTAAGTTTTTGGTAGAGGATACAATATAGCATTCATATAGTATATTGAAATACATGATCTACTAGTAATTTTATACACGTTACTATTTTTATTATTCATAAAATAATAGTAAATAATATAATTATTTGTATTTTCGATAATATCAGTGTAGCATATTAAATGAGATTCTATTTCTATATTTGGAACTATTGGAATAGCATTAATAAATACATGATCACTGAATATAACATAATAAGTTCCAGCTTCTACATATTGGTATTTAATATATATTTTAGTAGCGTCAGATTTAAAGAAAATAATAATAATCTGACGCTTCTTTTAATTTGAAGAATACAAATTTTACTTCTGGAAATCAGTTTACTAAAGGAATTCCAATATCTGTGATACAAGCTGGAAATAGCA
>OGOX01000099.1_pt1 | contig 69880 bp, 85 predicted proteins | sample 1552761 | NCBI WGS metagenome assembly OGOX01 (sample SAMEA2580212, study PRJEB22360) | human gut metagenome | biome: human gut; feature: human-associated habitat; material: faeces | place: Denmark | collected 2008/2010
TATATATTTATATATTCTATTTTTATTATAACACAAAACAGTCTATTTGTCAAGTTAACAAATTGTAAACAAAATAATACTTGACAAATTGCACAAAACATGGTATAATCAAGTTAGAAAAATCGCCAAGGAAAGTAGGTGAGATTATGGTGTGGCAAGAGATGAGTTATGAAGTATATACCCAAACAGGTCAAGAGACTGAACCAGAGGTTTGGGATGAGATATATGAGCCGACTTTAGAAGAATGGATTGGATGGATTACTGAATGAGCTTGTCACGTCAAGTTTTTGCATTTTCCATTGGCACAGACGCATTTTATGAGCCAATAGAACAATCTTATCACAAGCAGATGTTGGGACTGTACCAACTTAGAAAAAAATACAAAGACAAGGATAAATGGGGTGATAAAGATTTAGCTTGGAAAAAATCTGCTATTAACAGAGTGTTGTCTAAGAAAAAATCAGAACTATCAAAAATTCTTGATGATAGGGCCGAAGATAGAACACCAAGAAAACTCAACCCAGATGTCTTAAATACAAAAAATGTTATCTCATTGTTTGAAAGTAGCTTGACTCGTGCGTTAAAGTTAAAGCAAAATGAACTGACTGACGCTATTATGGTCATTAATGTTTATTTCTTTCAGGTGTTTAAGAATCTGGTACTTGACGGATTTGAGTATAATGGCGAGAGATATATATTCTTGACGGCCTCTGCTGGGCAAATCCGCACAAAAAGAGCAGTTTTCGTTAAAGAATCGGCTTATGATGAGGTGGCTGGTCGGTTAACCTGCGGTCTTACCACTGACCAGATAAACTATTGCGGAGGAATTAACCCAAATAAATTTCTTGCTTATCTTGCCCTCAACAATTCTGCGACAGACGTTTGGGAAGATTTTGACATTGACAAGTCTATCGTTGTAGATGACTTTGAAACCCTTGTTCCCGGCCTTGTGGACTATATCAGCGATATTACTTACCAAATTGAACGTAAAGAAATGGGCGTGTCAATTCCACATACGGACGGTTGTGGCATGGTGTTGGACGAAAAGACCAGAATGGTCAGGCTGCCTTGGGTTAAAGGGCTGCTGGTTAATTTTCCGTTTGACAAGTTTATTCAAGAAAAATGCGGGGGTGAGGCCACTGTTTACGATATTTATGGCAATGAACATAATATTATTGCTGAGGGCATAAAGTATATTTTTACTAAAAGCCAGTTTAAGATGGCTAAGTATTATAATAGTTGGGAATGTTACAAAGAAAAGTTTAAGTATTTTGGTTGTGAGGCTTGTTATTGCAATATCGAAGAAGATTATATTCCAAAGGCCAGAATCAACTACCAGATGCTTCAGACATTAACGGATATAACAGACGATGAAATAGCTAAACTTACTAAGCATACGGTCGATGAAATTGAAACAATCGGTTCCAATTATCAAACAACCATGAGATTGCTGGGGGCTACGGATTATAACACGGATAAAAGTTATTTTCAAGAGGCTTTAACAATTTACCCTGAATTGTTCAGAGATCAGTATTCACGAGATGTGCTAAAGCAGACTAAAAAGAGTTTGGTTAAACAGGCTAAGGCTGGTCGGCTTAGAGTTAATGGTCATTATACTTTTCTCAGTCCTGATTTGTATGCGTTTTGTGAATGGTTGTTCTTAGGCGAACAAAACCCTAAAGGGTTGTTAGAGGATGGGCAAGTCTATTGCAGAGATTATCGTGACGGTGATGAGTTGGTTTGTCTGAGAAGTCCCCACTTGTATCGTGAATGGCCGATTAGAAACAATGTTCGGAATGAAGAAGTGGATAAGTGGTTTGGCATGACCAAATGTGTATACACAAGTTGCCATGATACGATCTCAAGGATTCTTCAGTTTGACGTTGATGGGGACAAAACATTGGTTATTAAAGACAGGGTTTTGACTAAGATTGCTAAACGCAATATGCAAAATATCGTACCTCTGTATTATGAGATGAAAAAGGCTAAAGGTGGTGAGTTAAGCAATCAGGCGCTATATGATGGGATGACTAAAGCTTATACAACTGGTAACATAGGGCCTATCAGTAACAATATTACTAAGATTTGGAACAATGGCCATGTGGGGCAACAAGAGGTTAATGTTGTGCGTTGGTTGTGCATGGAGAACAACTTTGTTATTGATGCTGCTAAAACATTATACATTCCAACTCGTCCCAAGGAAATCGACAAAATCATTAAATCTTATACTAAGGCAAACGTTCCATATTTCTTTCAATTTGCTAAAGACAAATTACCATCTCAGGTTGAACAAGCAAATGAATCAACTATGAATCGGTTAAGTTTATCTATTCCAGACAAAAACATTCGATATTGTAAGACGATTGGGCGATTTGATTATCGGATGTTAATGAAACAAGACGTTGGGTTTGATATTCAAGAGAACAGTAAGATTGTTGAAAGATATAAGTATTATAATACTCACCAGAATTATCTATTTAAGGCCGAAGATGAAAACCATAGTAATCAAGAAGATTTGTTTATGTATCAATACATCCGAGACAAGATTATTGAGGAAACAGGGGCAGAACTTGATTATGTGGTGAATACACTTGTGGCTTATCTTTATACCGTTCAAAAAACTGGTACAAAGAAAATATTGTGGGCTTGTTTTGGGGATGTCGTTGTTGCTAATCTTAAAGACAATGTTAGTGGCAAGGTGTGTCCTATTTGTGGGCACAGATTTGAGCCGAAGCGTGGTAATCAAGATGTTTATTGTTCCGATGAGTGTTATGCAGAGGGTAACCGCCAAAAAACTAGAGACCGGAAAAATTTGGCGGTTACAACCTCTAAAACCATTGGAATGTAAGGGTTTGGCAATTTTAGTGTGTTATAAAGTGATTGATTATTAGGGAAAAGGAGTAAAACATGGCTGGTTATAGTTCAAAAAAACCAAGGTTAACTCAAAAAGAAGTAGCTTATCAAATTTTTCTTAGAACAGGGTTCCCGGCAGATATGGTCAAGACAACTCTTGACATTTATGGCGAGATTGTTCAAGAAGGTCTTTTAGGACAGGTTGAAGTTCCCATCCCGGGAATTGGACACCTTAGTTGGAAACAGGTTGACCCCCGTGCCGATGTACGGAGATGGAACCCGAAAGAGAAATGCTATACTGAACCTAAAGATGTTCCTGGCTTTCAAAAAACGGTGCTGAGATTAAGCAACAGGTGGGCCGAAAAGCAAAAGGCGACTACATTGTTTGACGTTGGAGAAGAAAACCCAGCGAACACAAGTTTGGTCAGTTATGACGAAAATGATGAAATTGATGAAGAGGATGTAGACGATGGCGCAAGTGAATAATTTTCATGGTATGATGACCACTAATAAAGAGTTCTTCAAACAGGCTTGTCGCTGGAAAGATAGCACGTCTATTCAAACCGCTGCTGAATGGTGGTCTGCTTTTCAAGAGGTTATTATTCGTGAGGTGTTTTATAACGGGTGTTGTAGAGGACCGGGGATAGGGACTTTTACGATAAAAGAGGAAGAAAGCCATTATACGAAACAACGGATGCCGAATGGCAAAGAAGTAACGTATCTTGTACCGGGTCGGATTGTGCCGATATTTACGCCTGAAGATGATTTTATCAACGATGTAAATATGCAAGGCGTGACTAAGACATATCGTAAGAGGCTCAAAAAAGGGGCTTTAACTGAGCGTGATTATACAAGACAGGTTAGGGCCGATAGTTTGGCGGCAAGCGCTTGTGTTGATGAAATGATTGAGCAAAGGCGAGAGTCAGCAAAAAAAGAGTTTCAAAAGTTGCTTGAGAAAAAAAGAGAAGATAAGGCCAAGACCAACGAAAGAACGGCTGGCCAATCAAACAACGCACGTGCTGTGGTTCAAATGGATATGGAAGGCAATACTATTGCTGTGTTTGAGTCTATGACTGCTGCTGGTAACGCAACAGGAATTGATAAAATTTATATCTCTAATTGTTGTAGCCCGTTTAGAAAGCAAAAGACGGCTGGTGGATATAAGTGGAGATATGCTGAAAAAGAAGAAAAGGGATAATAGGATATGACATTATTGAGTAAAGCACAGATAGCGACTCAAGAGCTTGAGGATAGAGTCATTAGCTATCAAGATTGGGCCGAGAAAGTGCTTGGTTTAGATTACCGAGATGTATTTGCGGATGAGTATATCCGTAGAGGGGCAAAGGTCTTTAGCATCTTTTTGAAACATCTAGAGGATGTGGGAGATGTTGAGGCTGAGGACGAGATGCAAGATATGTTGGAACAACTCAAGGCTGAAAGAATTAAGATTCAAACGGCCAACCTTGAGTATAATGCTATCCAACGTGCAGAGGCCAGAAATGACCTGTTTAACGAACAGATTATTAAGGCGATTGAGCGTTTAGAGCCGATTAAGGGCGCTCGACCAAAGTTGGACGTAGAGCCTTGTGACAAACATAGAACGGCACTGCTTGCTATATCTGACCTTCATGCCGGGTCTACGTTTACGGTAAAAGGAATTTATAACGAAATTGTAAACGAGTACAGTTATGACATCATGTGCGCACGGCTTTGGTCTATCATTGACAAAATTGAGGCCGATGATATTGTGTTTGATGATTTAACTGCGGCCATTTGTGGTGACTTGGTTGAGGGTATTCTTAGAGAGTCAAGCCTGACCAAACTACGTGAGCCTGTGACTGATACGGTTATTCGTTTGGCTGAGTTCCTAAGCGAATGGATTTATCAGTTATCTATTCGCCTTGAGAAAAAAGTGAATGTGGTTATTATCGGGGGTAATCACGATACTGTAAGAAGTCTTACCTCTCGTCCCATGTTTGAAGGCGAAAACTTAACTAAGATTGTGGTTGAGTTTATCAAATTGCGTCTACAAGACTTAGATTGGATTACGGTTGATGATTACCAAGATGTTGCTATTAAAAACATTCAAGGCGTTAATGTGATGTTCCAACATGGTGAGGACAAAGACCTCAGGACCACCATGGATTATTTTAGTAATCTGTACAACATTGATGTTGATGAGATTGTGGCTGGTCATTTGCATCGTACCGAAAGTAAGACTGTAGGTATTACTGAACTTGGTGATAGACAGTTGACTCGTGTTGGGTCTATTGTAGGTACAGACAGCTATGCTAAACAGATTAGAGCATCTGCACGGCCAAGTTGTTATATGGCTTTGTACGAGGAAGATAATGGCAAGACTTGGAGCCGTAACTATTACCTTTGATTCATCCCGCTATGCGGTTTGAATATATTTTGTCAGCCGAAAGGTGAGACATTAACTAAAACCAACAGAGATTACCACTTGGCGAGGGGAGAGTGGTATATAAATTGACCCCATTTAATTCTTGTACTGCACAATAAAGCAGAAATCGCTACTAATCATTGGCGATTGGAAAATTCTCAAATGAGAGGAGGCCACAACCTTGCGTCCAACTGTCAGTAAATATCTGACTAAAGTATGAAAGGAGATGGTCTAATTATCTCTGGTAAGTGGTCTAAAGCCAAACTGCCAGCAAAACTGAATATAAGGAATTATTGGATATTCTTCAAGGGATGTGTGGGCTGAGGGAAGCGACTTGGCCCACTCTTTTCCTATGTAGAGAAAGGGGAAACATGGCAGAGTTTAATAGGACTACACAAACATGGTGTGTAGGTTGTATGAAGCCAAAAGAAAAGACGGCTTTTATTCAAAGCCTCAACCCTCATCATAACATATATCTACCACTTTGCCGTGCTTGTCTTAACAGTAGATTCAAGCAATATCAGGAAGAACTAAAATCTGAGGGTGGGGCATTGTGGTGTTTGTGCGCTGAGATGGGTTATCCTGTTATTAGAGAATATTATGATATGGCTGTTAGCCGCAAGAGTGGAGCGTCTAATGGTTCTACTTTGTTTATGGCCTATCACAATACACTCAAGGAATTGGGCTTTGTCATAGAGGGTTTTTGGCAGAGTGATATGAAGTTGAGTGACTTTGTGGATACTGGCGTAGAAAGAGAAACAGCAGAGGATAAACCGCCTTTGGATTTGACTGAGATGGAACGTCTTTGGGGTAAGTTTGAAGTCGAGGATTATGAATTGTTAAACGCTTTCTTTGATATGTATACACAAGAATTGTCCAATATGGATACTGCTCTTGAGCTAAGATACAGAGATTTATGTAAGGCTGAATTGCGTAAGCGCAAGGCTGATGAAAACGGCGATATTGGTGAGATAACTAAGGCCGAAGAAAGTTTGCGTAAGAATATGGCTTTGCTCAAACTTGATAAGTTCCAAGATAATAAACAGAGTGAAGTTGAAAAGCATATTGAACGTATGTGTTGGATGGTTGAAAATACTAAACCATGCGAATGTGAAGATTTAGAAAAATATAAGGATTTTAGTGGTTTCGGTATTAAATGGGCAGAGATTATGAGATGTATGAGGAATTTAATCGCCAATACCCGTGACTATCCTGAGATTCAAAAAGGTGAAGAATAATGCGTAGCCGAATGGGTGGACTGCGTAGACAGTTCATGGAAAACAACCTTATAACCACTCAATTACGTTCGTCTCATAAACTCACATCTCAAGAAAAAGAAGATAACATCATTAACTGGGTTACTTTATTTCGCCGAAATTGGCATATTTTTGTAGACTTAGTATTGCAGATTAAATTAAAGCCGTTTCAGGCTTTGATGATATATCTGATGGGCGTTAGTGATGTATTCTTTGCTATTTGTAGCCGTGGCTTGTCAAAGACTTTTATGGTTGGCCTCGCCGCAATAGTAAAGATGTTGCTTTACCCATATTCTGAAGTTATTATTACTGCATCAACCATCGCCCAAGCCAACGTTATTGTAGAAAAAAAGATAAGGGATGAATTGATTAAAAAACTATCGCCTTATTTACTTTTCTTATATGAGAAAGAATATTTGGTTATTACCAAGAGTGATGATGGTTACAAGATAACTTGTGCTTTAAATGGTTCTACACTTGAGGTGTTACCAGCTAACGAAGGGTCTCGTGGCCGTAGAGCTACGTTGTTGATTTATGAAGAGTGTCGTTTGTTAAAGAAAGGTATTATTGACTCAGTATTTGAAAAGATGGCACACCCAAGACAAGCGAAGTATATCATTGAAAACCCTGAGTATTCTAATAATAAACGATGGACTGAAGAATGTCAATCTATTTATATTACGTCTGCTCGTTATCGGTTTGAGTGGTTTTGGCGAACATTCAAGGGGTGTGTAACAGGGTATTATAATGATAAAAGGACGCAATACAATGTTTTTGCTGGTGATATATTCTTGTCTATTGCAAATGGCCTAAAAACGTGGGGCGATTTGCGCCGTTCAAGAAAAATGTCAAGCGATATGGATTATCGCATGGAGGACTTGAATGAGATGATAGGCGAGGCTGAAGATGCTTTCTTTAAGATACAGAATTTTAAGGAAAATCAAACACTTGAACAGGCGTTTATACCACCAACCAGTATAGACATATATACAATGAAAGACTTGGGCAACACTCCTAAGAAAGATAATGAGTTGCGTTTGGTAATCACAGACTATGCTTTCGCTAATACAACCTCTCGTGAAGCAAACGATAATACCATTATTATGCTGATGTCTTTACATTGGCAAGGCAACCGGTTTGAGCGTCATGTGGATTATATTGAGGGACACCCGGCTAGTGATAGCTTAGGCGCTGCTGACCGAGCAAGAGAGTTGTTTTGGGACTATCAGGCCGATTATTATGTGCCCGACCTTCGTAGCGGCGGTGAAGTCCTTTATAACCGCATGACTATGCAATGGGAACATCCTGAACGTGGTAATATGTGGAACTCTTGTGGTTTTACTGTTGTAAATGACAAAGATTTACACGTTGTCCCAAGCAATAAGATAGATGACTTGGTGGGGCGAACAGTTGATAAAAACGCCTTACCTTGTATTGTTCCTGTTGTTGGCACAAGTGAACTCAACGCTATTATGTGGGTTGAGTTGAAGAAACAGCTTGAAAGCAATAATGTTAAGTTCTTGATACCTACTCAGAATAGACAAGAGGTGCTTGAGGATAATGGCCGGTTTTTTGAGTTGTCAAGTGAGGATTTGGCAAAGGAGCTTGCCCCATATGGCCAAGTTGACTTGATGATACAAGAGGCTGTTAATCTAAGTGCTGAGTTTAAGGATGGCAGGGTGAAGTTGAAAGAACCCCGTAGTTTTACAAAGGATAGAGCTGTCTGTCTGTCTTACGGCAATTATATTGCCAGTAAACTTGAAAACAAATACAATCAATCTATGCAAGAAGATGACTTGGATATAGATGATATTCAACTTGTCTTTTAATCTAAAAGAAAGGAGTGTGACAAATGCCTGAAAAATTAACTAAATCCCAAGTCCAAGATGTTATTGATTTTGCTTCTGGATTGGCTTATGGTGAGATGTATAATGTGTGGTCGCCTTGGTTGAGTAACGCTATTCTGCAAGACCTTAACAATGATGCAAGAGAGGCTACATCTAAGGCCGTTAGACAAGCACTATCTGATTATCGCAATAACGCAGAAAACATTCAGAGTTATATGGAGTATCTAAACTGCTTTGATATGATTTTTGCTAAAACTGTCAAAAACTATGCTAACTCTTTGGCTTTTGATTTACAATGTGTTTGTATTAATGCTGACGAATCTGATTACGATACAAAGGTATATAAGGACGATAAACGGCGAATTGATGATTTTCTGTTAAAGTTTGACTATAAGGGCGAGTTTAGAAAAGTAGTTGAGCAGGTTTTGTTGCATGAAGTATATTATTGCTGGTGGCGCAAAACCAAGTGGGGCAATAAAGGTCAGATGCGGTATGCGTTGCAGATGCTACCACAAGATTATTGTATGATGACTGCTATGAGTGATGTTGGGCCGTTGTTTGACTTTAATATGCAGTATTTCTTAAATCCGGGCGTAGACATTGATAGTTTTGACCCTGCTTTTAAAAAATATTATAAGCGTGTATTTAGTGAAAACGAGTCTTTCAAAGACTATCGCCCTACCAATCCGTTTGCAGACCGTGTTGGCACTTATGCTATGTGGACACAGACAAGCCCTAATGATGGTGCTTTTTGCTTCAAAATGAATCTTAGCAACTTTAACACCACACCTTATCTCGCCCCTCTGCTAAAGAACGCCATTACTGATGACGAAGTTCAGCAGTTGCAGTTGGATAAGGACATAAATGCTGCTTATGGTATTTTGGCTGGTGCTATTCAGTTGTTTGACAATGCTAAATCTGGTACACAGAAAAACCAGTTTGCAATCGACCCCAAGACATTGGGTGCTTTCATGTCTAAAGTAAAGCAAGGTCTTGGTAACACAATTAAGGTTGCGGCCATGCCTACTGGTGACAACAAGTTTTTCCAGTATAATGATAGCAACCCATCAATGTATACCACTCAGGTAAGCTCTACTGCTGGCGTTGGTAGTAATGTAAGTCGGGTTATTTATAGTTCTGATAGAATGTCTAATGCTGAGATTGAGGCTGGACAGAACGAAACTTATCAGACTATGCGTCCTCTATATGACCAGTTTAGCAAGTTTATGAATTTCTTTGGTAATCAGCTTACCAAGAAGTTTAAGTGGCAGTTTGTGTTTAATGGGTCTACTTATCGCAGTGAGCGCCAACAGAGATTTGATAATGTAATGAAATTGGCCGATAAGGGCCTTGTGTTTGATAGCTCTGTTTATGCGTCTTTGATTGGCATGAACCCCGTTGTATTTGAGAAGAGCCTAATGGCCAGTAAGAATAGTGGGTGGCTTGATAAGTATAGCCAGCTTATGTTGAACACAAACACAACGGCTGGTGAATACACGGGCGGTCGGCCTGAAAAAGATAAATTAGACAAATCTGATTCAGCAGAGCTTAATGATGATCAGTAAGAAGGTGAAAGATATGTTAGTGACACAAAATACAATTAACGCTGTTACAGAACTTATTGGCGAGTGCTTTAAGATGAATCGTCACTTAGACAGACTGGTTAGCGTTCTTGGTGTTAAGTTCGCATATAATCAGACTGCTAATTTGGTGCATCATGGTATTGCTCATTATTACCCCACTTTGTCTGATTTGATTGGCGAGAAATGTTTAGAGCGCTACAATATCCCTGTCTACTATGCAGCAACGCCTGAAGGTGGCCAAGATTATAGTTCTGTAATCGAGATTATTAAAGACCTTGAAAAAGTTAATATCAACTTTCAAGCAATGATGATGGGTTGTGCTAAAATCGCCTTTGATAACAATGATATTCATGTTTATGCAGATTTGCTTGATTTGCTGGAAGACGTGAATAAGGTTGTTGAGCAAGTGATATTGCTCAGCGATAAAATCGATATTTATGGCGATAGCCCTGCCTATGACCATGATATTCCTGACTTTTGGATTCTTGGGGAGAATAAGTAATGGTTATTAGAGATACACCATCTGACCTAAGTAAATATTTTATGGCTGATGAAGATTTGGCGTTTGCTATTCATCAAGCCGGTGTCGCCCCTTCTTATATGGATAATGGGGCCGTTTATTTTAAAAAGTCTAATAAATTAAACAAAGTGTTAAAAAGACTTGGCGTTGTCGAGTCTTGATATAATCCTAATAAAGAAGTGAGGTGAGATGTTGGAAAAACTTATTAAATTTGCTGTTGATACTATTCAGCAGATTCAATTTGACGATTACGATGAAAAAGAGTTCGCAATCGCCAAAGTTGGTTTTTTAAGCACACGGCCAAATAGTCATGGGCTTGAGATTTCTGAAAAAGTATTGAGAGAATGCGCAAGCACGGTTTTAGGTAAGTGGATGGTGGCCAAGATGAATTGGCTTGGCACTGATGCTACTACGCACGAGCCTGATGAACAAATTATGGGTATTTTCCCCAAAGAGCAAGAAATTGAGTTTGTGGAAGATGATGATGGTTATTTGAGGGCTTATGCAACGGCTGTTATCTCTAAGATGTATGCAAAGAAATATTATGATATGTTTGTAGATGATAATGAACGGGCGGTTAGTGTTGAGATGAGGGTTGAGACCGAAAATGGCGATGATACGAACGATAAGGTTTTATCTCTGAACATTGTAGGTGTGACCACTCTCGGCAAGGCTGTAAAACCCAGTTGCCCTGAGTCCGATGTAACTATGATTCGTTTCTCTCAAGAAGATGCAGACGCTTATTTTAACAAAATGAACGAACATAATCTCACCCCCTTGAAAAAGTTTGCCAAGGAGCGTATTGAAAGTATGGCTAAGACTTATAAGATTGATAAATCTAAAGAGGCCATGTCTGATAAGGCATGGGGCGAAGTGGATAAAACGGCCATGAGAGATAAGATTATGGAGGCCAACAACAAGGCTACCCTTGTTAAGGCTGTCTATATGCTTGTCGAAGATGGTTGGGAAGAAGCTCCCTCTGAACATCTAAAGTATCCAGTGATGGAACTTAAAGGTGACACTTTTGTATACAACCGGGACGGCCTTACCTCTGCTCTTGGTTATGCCAAGAAAGAGAACGAGACTACCGTTGTAAATAAAATTGAAAAGATTTATAAGAAACTTAATTTGGATGACAATGAAGGTGGAAAGGAGGAAAAGATGGCTGAGATTGAATTTAGCGCTGTAAACATTGGCGACCTGTGGGGACGTGTTTATGCTGCTATCCGTGAGCATGATGCTTGGGACTATTGTATTCAGGGCATTTATGAAGAGGATAATCAGAAGTTCGCTATTCTTATTGACCGTGACCAAAAGCTATACCGTCTTGATTTTAGCCTAACTGAGGAAGGTATGACTGCTTCTGATGAACTGGCAGAGGTTAAACAGGAGTTTACCGAAACTGACAACATTAAGAAGTTTGCTGAACCTGAAAATGTTGAACAGTATACCAAGTTCGCTGACCCCAAGGACGAAGATGATGAGCCTGATGACAAGGACGATGAGGACGGGGATGAGCCTAAAGAGGAATCCACTAAGATGTCTGAGGATGAGATGATGGCCAAGATTGCCGAGCTTGAAAAGAGCGTTGAGGAACGTGACCACATCATCATGGACAAAGACACTGAGCTTGAGGAACTACGGGCTTATAAGGCCGCTGTTGTTGCTAAGGAAATGGCTTGCCGTGTGGATAGTGTTATGGAGGAAGTCCGTACTTATATCAACGATGAGCAATTTGCAGAATTTAAGGCTGAGGGACTGTCTTGTGGTGAAAATGATATTGATGCTTGGAGCAACAAGGTCAAGGCCACTTGCTTTAGCGAAGTAAAGAAAACTATTAAGAAAGATGATAAGGGTGTATTTAGTTTTGCTATGCCCAAGATTATCAAACATTCTGACCCCAACAGTATTTGGGAAAAACTTGAAAGCAAGTAATACTCTGGTTTGAGGAATAGTTGCCCTCTACCAAACTAAAAATTATTGTTATAAAGGAGAAATTTAATTATGGCTAAGAATCATACTGTGTTTAACGGCACTCATTGTGCGTACTGGGATGTTGACAGCCTGAATCTGTGCGGTATCGCTGCCACCGATATTGATAATGGAACTTTCCTGGCTCTAGGTGCTATGTCCCCTAATTCTGATGGTGCTTACGAGTTTACTGTTAACGTTGGCGCTAACCCTGACCTAATCGCTGGCACTCCTCCTCAGGGCTACAATGTGGATGCTCAGGTCTATGATGACCCCCGTTATTTTACTAACGAAGCTGGCAAGCCTATCTCTGTTAAGCGTCTAATCAAGGGAGACTGCATTGAGGTTTCTGCTGGTGCTTTTACTGCTGAACCCGCATCTTCTGCCACTTATGCTACTGTCCAAGCCTCTGGTCTGATGACTGCTAATACCACTGAAGCTGGTGCTCACTTTAAAATGCTTGGCGCTCGTACCATGGATATTGGTGGCGAGGCTATCAAGACTTGGGTTCTAATGAAGCTAGTCTAATCTTAACAGTAGACCAAAAACTGATTAAAATAAAATAATAAAGGAGATCATAAATATGTCTGTTATGCCTAATGAAGTTGTGGCTTTTGCCAAGGGCGATACCACTTTCTATACTGCTTTCGCTGACTATCATAATCACAAGGCCGCTGAAGAGTGGGGTCAGAACATGGGTTCTTATGATAAGTCTCGCACCATTGCTGAGAAGGCTCCTCTGATTCGTGAGGCTTATTTTGCCGAGCTTGAGCGTATCTCTGGCCAGAAGATTGACAAGAACAACATGGATGTGGCTCTGGCCAACCCCATGCTGCGCTATGCCAACTTTGCTCTGATTAATGCTACTATTAACGTGGTTCTGCCTGCTTACGTTCAGGCCACCTTTGCTCCCTTCGTGGATTTCCGCACTGTTGGCTATGCTGACGTTGTAAATCTGAAGATTCCTCCCAAGACTCTGTATACTGTGTCTCGTGGCGCTCGTGGTGAACGTACCTCCTTCCGTCAGAAGAAGTATGCTGGCAACGTTGAAATCAGCCCCGTTGAGCATATCATTACCACTTATGTTGATATGGCTCGTGTTCTGGCTGGTAAGGATGACCTTGCTGAGGCCGTTCGTGCTATCATCATCTCTATTGAGCTTGATATGAACGCTGAGATTATTGCTTCTTTGAATGCTGGTCTGGCCGCTGGCACTTATCCCACTCAGTTCAAGGAGACTGGCGCATTTGACGGCAAGAAGCTGGTTCAGCTTGCTCAGCGTGTTCAGGCTTATAACATGATGGCCAAGCCCGTTATCATGGGTACTGCCGCTGCTCTAATGAACGTTCTACCCGATAGCACTCTGGGTGGCCGTCTGGTTATTGATGGCCGTGACCCTGTTGTGTCTTATGTAAAGGATTTCTATGGTTTCGGTATCTATGAGCTACCTCAGGCTCCTACCGGCTCTGCCGACTTTGGCATGGCTCTAGATGACAACACCCTGTATGTTGTTTCTGCCGCTGTTGCTAAGCCTGTTGTTATGGCTATGAGTACCACTCTAACCAATAGCAATCAGTTCTATGACAACGCTGACATCTCTCAGAATTTCACTCTACGGAAGAGCTATGCCGCTGAGTTCGTTGGCGCTGCTTATGTTGGTGAGTACAAGATTACTGAGTAATCTTTAACTTTTATTAAGGGGCCTGAAATATGGCCCCTTTTTTGAATTAAATGGAAAGAATGGAGATTAAATAAAATGGCTAACACTAAGAAAATCAAGTCCGCAGAAGCAGAGGTTGTTGAGACTGCTGAGGTTACTAATGAGGTTACTAATTCTGCTGTTGAGGAGAACGAGGCTCTAAAGGCCAAGATTGCTGAACAGGAACAGCAGATGGCCGACTTGATGGCCCAAATCAAGGTTATGATGCAAGCTCAGGCCGCTACCAATCCTGTAAATATTGAGGAAAAGGCGGCTCGTGGTATTAAGTTTATTAGCCTTGTGCCCGGTGGTCTAACCCTCAAGGGCAACAGAATGTATCACATTGATAAGCAGTTTGGCTATAAGATGATTCCTGAATCTGAGGCCAGAGCTATCCTATCCAATATGCCCAATACTATCGCAAGTGGTATGGTGTATATTGCAGACAAGGAGTTTGTGAATAAGAATGACCTGAGTGGCGTTTATGAGGAAATTCTAAGTGATAAACAGCTCAAGGAACTGCTTCAGAAGAATGCTAACGATGTTTGTGAGATTTATAAACAGGCTTCTATGGCGCAGAGAGAGATTATCGTGGATATGGTTGTTAATCGTAAGCTAAATGGCCTACCTATTGATGCTAATATCGTTGTTGAGATTGGCAAGCTCTGTGGAAAGGATTTAATGAGCATTACACCTGAAGAAGAGGAATAAGGGGTGATGTTAGTTGACAAGTTTCGACCAGATTGAAACATTGGCCCTCAGTATTGTTGAAGATTATAAGCTGAATAAGCTCTTTGAGAGTAGCTATGATAATTTTCAGAAATTCTGTGATGGTCTACTTTTTAACGCACTTCCTCAATTTACTGAATGTCGGCAAGATCTAACCTATAACGTTGAAACTCGTGAATTTGGAGTTGATTTAACTAATCTTGAAATTTATATTCTTTCTCGTTATTGGGTGATTGCTTGGTGGGAGAGAGAAAATAATAATGCGGCGCAGATTGCGCTAAAGCTGGGTATTAAGAATCAGTATTCTTATAACAGCGAATCTCAGAATTTTAAGGAAAAGCAAAATGTCATTGATAAGCTAAGAGAAGAAGTCGATAGGGCAACACAAGAGTATCTACTACTTGACCTTGATTCTTACGGTTTTTAAGGCGGTGAGGGCATGAGTCAGAATAAAAGGGTAGATGGAATTTATAAAATTTTGCCCCTTTTTGAAGCGGCTATTCGTGAAAAAGATGATTTTGCTTTACAATGTTATCGGTCTTATTTAAGCCGAGTATATATTCAGTATGTTGGGCGGGGCAATGAAGAAATCTGTGATTTAGTCAAAGGGCTTATTCATTTGGGAGGCGAGGCCAAACAAGAGGACGTTCGGCGTGTCGTCTTGCACATGATTAAGCTAATTAAAAAAGAAAAGGAGGGCTATCGTCATGCCTATCGAGTATAGCATCATTGGCGGGGCCACTCCAAACGATTATTACCGGGATTTGGCTCAGTCTTTTATTAACCAGTCTTGGGACAATACTGCCGCTAAAACGCCTGAGAATGGCGGAAAAATCAAAGAACAAACCGAAATTGGGTCTGATGAATATAAGACTGTTGACGCATGGGTTAAGACAACTGTTGGCGATGTGACCACTGGTATGAGAGATTCAGGCGATTTCATTAAGATTTATTTTCGTGATATTAACCATATTGTGGCACGAGGTTTATATTATCAGTTTTATAATTCTTGGTGGATTTGCAATGAATTTGGCCATTTCAGTGGTATTGCTCAAGATGCTGGATTAAGAAGATGCAACAACGTTCTAAAAATCGTTGACCCTGAGAATGGTTCAGTGTTTAGTGTTCCTTGCGTGGTTGATTATGATATGTCAAGCCCTTCTGTACAGGTGTCCAGATATATCTTAACACCAAACAACCATGCTACTGTTATGGTACAAGGCAATGTCAATACATTACGGTTGTTTAAGACCAACACAAGATATGTTCTTGGCGGTCGCCCCTTTAAGCTATATGGTTATCAAAACGCCCTGAATCTTAACTTAACTACAGATTATGATACTTTATTGTATCTTGATTTGTATTTAGACGAGATCCATGATGGCGATGATTTGGTAAATGGTGTGGCTTATAATGGGGATTACAATTACAAGGTTAAAATTAACTCTACTGATATGACATTAAATACTGGCTCTACTGGCGTTCTGAGTGTTGATGTTGCGTTAAATGGCAAAGAGGTTAATAGACCTGTTGTTTGGCAAACTAGTAATCCTGAAATTGTCACGATTGCCGACACCGGCAATTATACTGTAGTTGGTGAAGTTGGCCAGAGTGCGGTTATTGTCGTCACGTTGAGTGGCAATGAGGCCGTTACAGACAGTATTAAGATTACTGTTGGTGAACAAGTTGTTGAGCCTGAGATTTATCTTGACCCAACTTTTAATAAGATTAGAGAATATCAAACTATTGAATTTGATGTTAAGGTGTCCATTGGTGGCGTAGAAATTAAGCCCGATACAGTTAGAATAAATGCAGACAGTGAATATTTAACTGTTGAGAAAACAACGTCTGGCTGGCAGTTGACTTGTAATAAACGGAGCACCATGTCCTTGACAATGAATGTCACTATTGTTGACAAAACATATAATATCAGTAAAACAGCTAAGTTTGATATTCAAGCTGTAAGTATGATGGGATAAGGAGGTAAATTATGTATAATTCATTAAGTGCTTTGCCTTATATTCCATATAATATACTTGTTTATCTTGCCCGTCAAGATGCGGCTGAAGATTTGTGGAAATTGCTAAAATATAATAGTTATGATGCACTATATAAACCTAATTTGACTTTTGACCAAAAGTTAGAGTTAATTTGGCGAAATGGGCCACAAGAGAAATTTGGTGTGTTCTTTACACCGCTTGTAGAGGACGCTATTTGTGAGAGCAAGTGTGTGCTTAAAATCTATGACTATTATATTCATGCCAAAGAACTATATAGCAGCACAGTCGTATATGCGTTTGACTTCTTGTATGGAGGCCAAATGAGCCTTGTAGAATATAATGGAATCCCTGTTAGTAGGGGTGATTTGTTTATTAATAAGGCGATGGCTGTGTTAAATGGTGCTGAGATTGGTGGCGTTGGTAAATTAACGTTTCTTGATGATATGTCAAGATATGCGTTAGGCCGTGCCACCATTGGCAATTCTAAAACATTCACTGGCGTTCAGCTTTTCTTAGCTGTTAATGTTGGAGATACAGGTGAGGAGTATGGGTGCGAATCTTAATTTAGACCTATATCGCAAAGCATATTTTTACTTTGACTTACCTGTTGAATATAAAATAAAAGATAAAACACTGCTTATTTATCCTATCACTGTGAAAGACAGTGAAATTTTTTTATCAAGTATGTCTGTAATAGATATTGATAAAAACGCCTCAGATTCGGTTGAGATTATCCAGATGTCTTATTTGGCCTTTATTTATAATGTTTTGTTTCAAGACGAAATTAACATAAGTAAATTTGTCAATATCCTCAAGTATTGCTTACATGTTGAAAATCCTTATGTGGGGTTTGATGATAATTCAAGGCCATATTTGAAGATAAATGATGACTTTTCAATAGGGCCGAAAGATTTTGATAACATTCGTAAAATCATTATGTATCAGAACTTGATACATTATGACGATGAGTATATCAATCCTGAGATTAAGAAGATGATGACTGAGGTTGACGCTGTAAAAAACGCTGGTGTTGAACCGCCCACTATTGAGAGGCGTATGGCGATTATTACAGCGCATTGTGGGATAAGTAAACAAGAACAAATGAATATGACTTATAGGAGTCACAGTCTGTTGTTTGAAGAAGTTTATGGTGAAGTTGAGTTTGAAACAACTCGGCCTATTTTACTATATGCTGGTAAAGGTAATGAAATTGACCATTGGATTTTTAAGAAAAAGAAAGGTAAATACAATGGTTATATGACGGATGCTGACAGATATGCTCAATCTATGGGTAGTAATGTAAACGCTATAAAAACAACTTCAGGAACAGAATACGGAGACAATTTGTCTCAAGTATATGATAAATTTATAAATAAATAAGGAGGATGTTATAATGGCACAGAATCATTTTTTGGCTGGTGTAGGCACTGCTCTGCTATTTAAGGGTAATGACCTTGTTGGTGTTGCCAAAACTCTGACTGAAAGCACCTTCGACTTTGCTATTACTGCTGAGGATATTCGTGGTGGTCAGGGCAATGGTTTGCTTGGTCGTTATTTCCACGACTCTACTCTAACTGCCACTTTGACCGATACAATGTTTGACTTAAACTATATGGCACTGTCTCTGGGTGTTAATATTGAATCTGGTGGCCTTTCTGTTAAAGAAGAGGAACTAACTGCTACTGCTGGGGCTGTTACCGTCACTGAAACCCCTGTAGCTTTTGATGGCACTATGATTGGTTGGTATAAGAAGCCTACTGATAGTGATTGGCAGATTGGTACTATTACTGGCACTACTATGACCATTGCTGGCGCTACTGCTGGTCAGGTTTATTGTGTTAAGTATTTCTATCAGAATGAGAATGCCAAGAGTATTACTATTAAATCTCAGTATGTTCCTGCTACTTTGCATGTCGTTGTTATGACTGACCTGTATAGTGGTAAGGTCGGCACTCAGTCTGATGCCACTCGTTATGGCCGTCTGATTGTTGATATTCCTCAGTTCCAGCTTGAAGGCAATCAAAATCTGTCTTTGACTGCTACTTCTGCTGCTACTATTAACCTAACTGGTATGGCTCTGGCTGTACTGGATGGCGCTACTTGTGAGGATGACCCCTATTATGGCACTATGACTGAAGAGATTTATGGCGCTAAGTGGCAAGATGACGTTATCGCTTTGGCTATTGAAAATGCTGAACTTGATATGAATCAAAATGATACTGAAGCTCTAATCGTTCGTGCTGTGTTTGGTAAGGGTATGGCTTCTCAGCGTAAAGATAATAGCAATTTTAACTTTACTGTTGAAACAAGTCCTGCTGCTACTGCCACTGGTGTTCAGGTGGCGGCTGAAACAGGCGTTGTTAGTGCTGGCGGTGTTGATGGTGTGGCTGTTATTGAGGTTTCTCTAAAGAATGCTCCTAACGTGCCCCCTGCTTATGCTACCGTAACCGTTACTGCTTAATTTAATCTTTCTTTTTGGGAGGGTTGGTGAATAACCTTCCCTCCCAATTTTTTAAGGAGTAAGAAATGTGTAAATATGTAAGTGGAAATCAATGTAGAGTAACCCAATCTGTATGCCCTTATATGTATTATTGTGATAAAATTAGGGGGTTTAAACCATCTCCAAATATGCCCGATGATTGCAAAGTAAAGCAACAGATTGAAACACCACAAGGCTATTGCAGAGTGAGAGATGAACGTAAGGGTTGGTTATATATTGATTATAATGACATAACTATTAAGGTAAAAAATCCATTTGACCACACACCTCTTTATGTCCGTGTTAGGAAAATGAAATCCGGCGAATATAAATTAAGAGAGTGAGGGAGCAAAATGGCAGAGGGCGAAACCAGCAAAATTTACGCAAAATTAGATGACCATGATCACAGAATCACCAAGCTTGAAAGTACACGGCCATTTCTCCAAGATTTAATTCAGCGCAGTGTCAAGAGTAACGAGCTTTTGACTCAGACTATGCAAGATGTACAAATGTCCATGGTTAAGTTGAATGATAAAATGGACGAAGAAACAAGAGAAATGAAAGAAATGAAAGCAGACTTTGAAAAGGCTAATAAAGCCACGGCTGATAAATTAACTACGGTTGAATCAAAAGTAACAATTTTAGAAGAAGCTGGCAAGTTTGATATTCAGGCTTATTTAAAGCATAATTTCCCTTGGATTGTAGTTGTTTTAGGTATGGGTATCTTATATGTTTCACAATATGTTAAATTTTGATTGAATGAAAGGAATGAATGGAATGGTAGAGTTAAAGGAAAAGGTAATCCATAGTAATACTTATGATATTGATATTCAGCAGTATCTAACTTATGCTCAGATTCAGCAGATTGTTAATGCAGTTGAGATGGCAAGTAAGGAAAATGACAGTTGGTCTGCAAGACAGACTAATATTGATATGCTTGTACTGATGCACACTACTGATATTGGCAAAGAGAAACTTGAGGAAGTTGGCCATGAGATGTTTGTTATGAGTGGGCTAATGGATTGCGTAAGAGATAATGTTATCAATATTGATGAGGTTTACAAAGCACTTGACTATACAGAATCTTTAACTCGTGCTGGCTATAAACTGCTGAAAGATGCCTCTAAAGTTGTTAAGACCGATACTTTTAAGGCCGTAATGAAAAATTATGGTAAGTAATGCGAGGAACGATGCTCAAGTTAAAACCATGCTTATGCCAGCATTAAAAGGGGCTGTTGATTATGTTGTCAAACAAATTTTAGCTGAAAACGAAAAGTTAGTTCAGCAAACTGTTTATGATGGATATGAACCAATTGAATATGATAGAACTGGCCAGTTTAAAAAAGCGTGGGATACCAATACACATATTACGGGTGATATGGTAACAGGTGAAATGGCTTATGACCCTGATAAGATGATGGCTTTTGGTAATCATCATGCTTCTATTGTAGATGGTCAACCAATACAAGAATATTTGGCCGATATTATCTATGAAGGATTAGCTGGTGCTATCTATCAAGAGGGGTACGCTAAAAATAGTAAACGATTCAAAGGTCAAGCATGGACAAAAAAGCGCAATGTATGGAATACACTTATTAAATGGCTTGGGCCAAATAGAATGAGAAAATTATTTGAAGAAGGCATGAGAAGACAAGGGTTAAATTTTACCCGACATAACTCGGCCATTTTCTTTGTAAAAGATTAGGAGACAGTTTATGGTGGTTTGCGGAATTGATGCGTCCACTAAGAGCACGGGTTGGAGTATCTTTGATGGAAAAGAACTAGTAGCTTATGGTGTGATTAAGTCTGAAGGACAAGATTGGCGTGAACGCACTGTTAATCAAGCCCCTAAGCTAATAGAGATATTGAATAAATATCATCCTGATAAGATATATATGGAAGATGTGCCCTTAAAGGCGCAGAATCCTAAAGTCCTTGTGCAGTTAGGTGCTGTGCAAGGATTTTTTTATGGTGTTGCGGCCTCGTTTAATATACCCATTGAATTTTTGATTCCAAGCCAATGGCGCAGTCCTATGGGTTTGTTTGATGGAACGAGAAATGGTACTAAACGAGCCGAAATGAAAAGAAAATCAATAGAAAAAGCCAATGATTTGTTTGGGCTTAATTTGGTGTGGAAGTCTGATAGTAGTAAGTTTAATAATGACGACCAAAGTGATGCAATATTGATTGCTTACAGCCAAATCAAAGTCAAGCATATTGGCAAGCCAAATTCACTATAAAAGGAGTGAGTGAATGGCGAACTACTCAATACTTGTAGACGTTAATCTACAAACAAAACAAATTCAAGAACAACTAAATAAAATAAAAGGTGCCAAGATTGACCTTGATTCAAGCAGTATTAGACAAGCGAGCAAAGATATTCAGGATTTAGAACTCAACTTTAACTCGGCAAATGAGGTACTTTCTAAAACCATAGATATTGTAAGTTCGCTTGCAAGTCAAGTGTTAGAGCTTGATACTTCCATAACTGAATTTAGAAAAGTATCTGATTTATCTGGCAGTGCTCTTGATGATTATGTTTCTACATTATCAAAGATGGGACTGGCAGTAGGTCGAACCGGTAAACCAAATCGGTCTGAGCCGGGGTGATGGGATGGTAAACCAGCACCGAGAATAGCTCCTAAACCCTTGAAAGCCTCAAGAGCCTTACAACTACAATATGGGATGAGATATGTCTATATGAATGTGGGAAACTATTACAACTGTAAGGATGATATATGGTCGAAAGACCTAAGTATTATGTAACGAATAATATATAATATTCGTGACAAAAGGGCAGATTGGGCGCGAAGCCGTGATGAGCGGTGTGTCAATCGAGTATACAGAGCGGCCCTCCAATTATAGGGTGAAGAATTACTCAGGCAAAGTCTGAAAAACTTTGGAAAAATTATTGACATTTAATCTTTTATATGATATTATGTATTCACATTAGAAAGGAGTATATAATATGATTGTTGCTATTATTTGGTTTATATTGTGTTTTATTATGGGGTTTCAGGCTAATAATATTGGATTGGCGTTAGGGTTTTGGTTGTTTACAATTGTGTTTTTTGTGCTGTCAACTGGAAGTAGTCAAAGCACCAGAAATCAATTTAAACGGCAAGATGAATATGACAATACTTATCGTAACTTTGTTAAAGAACGCAAAGAATCCAAGAGGGGCACAATCGAATTTGAAGAAAAGATTAAGCGTTAATAATTAACCGTCAGAGATGGTTAGTGCGGCGACTGAATACCGTAAAAATGGATTTAATGACAAAGACGCTGCTCAATTGGCACAGGTCAGCTCTATGTTCCAAAACGTAGCAGATGAATCTATTTCTACTGGCGATGCCGCACAATTTTTAATTTCTCAGTTAATAGCATTTAATAAAACAACGGGCGATGTAGAAGGCAATGCTATGCACATTGCTGATGCACTGAATGAGGTTTAATTTGTAGACCTCATTAAACAGGGTGAACTGCTGGAAAGCTAAGGCGTAAGCTATGCCAATCAGCAACCAAGAATAGATTGAAATATCTATTAAGGCTCAACGACTATCGAAAGCAACCGATTTATCGGTAAATGTAACTGTTTAACAGAATAAGCCGTTTTAACGGACGAAGCGAGTAGAGTACGCAGAAGTGCTATCTGCGGAAGCGCCCTGCCCCTTTTATGGGTGATGATATAGTCTATTCTCATAGGAAACTATGAGCAAGTGTTCTACTTAATAGGAAGTGATATAATAGGAAAGAAATTTTGTGTGTATGTTCATGTTTTCCCAAATAACAAGAAATATTTTGGTATAACAAGCAAAAGACCAAATGCTCGTTGGGAAGGTGGCACAGGGTATGATAAAGAACATCAACCTGTTATGTACAATGCCATAGAGAAATATGGGTGGAATAATGTTAAGCATATTGTTTTATATGAAGAATTAACATTTGAAGAAGCCTGCAAAAAAGAGCAAGAATTGATTGCTGAGTTCAAAACCAACTGTCGGCGCTATGGTAACGAATATGGATATAATATGACTGATGGTGGCGAAGGAACCCTTGGTCACAAAGGTAGTGAAAAGGTAACAAAAGTCAATCGAGAAAGATTGTTGGGTAAAAAGGGTAAAGATTGCCCCAATTCTCGACCTGTAATATGTGATGGCATTGAATATGAGAGTCTGACACAGTTTAAAGAAATGAATGATAATCCTAAGGGCAATATTCAAGGGTGGCTTAATGGTAAGGTTGGTATGCCAGAGTATTGGTACAATAAAAAATTACATTACAAAGACGTTGGCTTTGAAGTTGTAAAAAAGGCTCGGTTTGCCAATAGATGCAGAAAACCAATGGTTGACGGTATTGTTTTTAACACGTTAGCTGAGTGTGCAGTTTATTTACATCTTACGCCGTCTGTTCTTTATTTGTATTTAACCAATCAATGTACACCACCAGACGAGCTTGTCAATAGGAACCTTAAATACGAAGATGAAGAATCTCATACTTTTAAAGTTCAAGGAAAAAATTCTCCCCCTATAAAATGTACTATTGATGGAATTGTGTTTGATTCTTGTCAAGAATTGGCAGATTATATTGGGCGAACAAAAGGTACTGTTTGGTGTTGGTTGTCTGGACGGAATAATACACCGGAAGAATACCGATTAAGAAATTTAAAGAAAGTAGAATAACTTGGGTTTGAATTAGCACTTCAAACTTAATATTAAGGCAAACAACTTTGCCGTAGGCACTGGCGATTTGGCAACTGGCCTCAAGGTAGTTGCTTCTTCATCCGCTGGTATGAACAACAGTTTTGAACAAACTATCGGCCTCATGACCGCAATCACAGAGCAAACTAAGAACGCAAGCAAGGCTTCTCGTGGCCTTAATGCTATTATGGCCAACCTTGCTCAAGTTCTAGATGATGCTTCATCTAACGGCAAGAAAATAACAACAATCTTTGAACAACTTGGTGTTGAGATGTATGAGAACGGCCAACTTAAAAGTGGCTATGATTTGCTTGCTGGTTTGGCTGAAAAGTGGGATACTCTTGACAATAACAGCCAAAAGTATATTGCCACTACAATAGCGGGTACAACACAGTTAAACAATTTCTTGGCCTTAATGAACAACTTCGGCCATGCAGTTGACGCAACCAACAAAGCCCTTGATTCTCAAGGCTCTGCGATGCGTGAAAACTCTGCATATATGGAGTCTATTCAGGCCAAGTTATCTAAAGTTCAATCCACATTTCAAGATTTTGCTAATAATGTTATCAGCAGCGATTTGGCCAAAGCCGTTCTTGACTTGGCTAACGGCCTGTTGCAGATAGCAAACACTGATCTTGGTCAGATTGTTACACAGATTGTGCTACTTACTAGTTTGGGCTGGGGCGCAACATCTTTAACTAAGGCACTTGGCATTTTTAAGGTTGGTATTGAACAATTTAAAAATCTAGCAGGAGTTATTGCGGGTGTTGGTGCGGCTGGTAGTATTACCTTACCTATTATTCTTGGCATTGCTAGTGTTTTAGTTGTTGGTGGCGCTTTATGGAAAGCTACCGAAGATAGTAGAAAATCTTTTGAAGAGCTTGAAACAAAAATTAGCGATACTAATGACAAGCTTAAAACTAATAAAGAGCGGCTTAAAGAAATCAGTGACTTGCCTTGGAATGAGCGCACTCAAGAGATTTTAGACGAAAAAGAAGCTCTTGAGAAAGAGAATGACGAGCTACAAGCTCAGATAGATAAACTTGAAACGTTATCTGAAAAGAAAGCCAAACAATCCTTAAAAGGCGGATATGTCACTGGTGAAAGAATTCAAGTTTCTGGTATTACTGGGGAATATGCTGGTAGATTTGATGGTGGGTTACAAGGCCAGAGTTTTGAAACCTATGAAGAGCTTGTAAAATATCTTGATAATTATATTCCGAACGCTTCTAAGAAAACTAGGCAAGAATTAGAAGCTCTTGGTGTACAATTTGAAACAGTTCAAGGTGAAGTTTATAAAACTGGTGAAGCCTATGAACAAGAACTTATTAAACAGGCTGATGAATTAACTGAAAAGCTTAAAACTAATCATAGTTTAACAGATGAAGATTTAAAACTATATGATGAAGTTACAAGTAAACTTGGTACATTAGCCCAAGCTCACCAACTCGTAGGTGATGAGTCTACAAACGCTCGTGACGCTCTTGATAGTCTTACAACTTCTTATGAAGAGGCTTCTGAATATACTGAAAAGTTTGGCAATTCAATTGAACTTAATGCGGCGCAAGTAGACGCAATTAAGTCTAAATATCCCGAGCTTGCAAACAATATCACCCAAGTTGGTGATAGTTATTATTTGGCGCAAAACGAGGCTATTAATTCTGTAAGTGGTTTTATAAGTGCCAATGGTCGGATTTATTTAGACGCTAAAGACAAAGCACAAAAAACTTTACAACAATTACAACTTGTTGCCAAAGGGTATCAAGCAACAGCTAGATTAATTTTAACTGAATATTCAATAAATCCAACTCAAGCAAATCGTGAAAAATTAAACCAAGCTGCTTCAATTAGCAGTGCGGCGCAAACTGCGTTGCGAGATCTTGGACGTGCATTAAATGTTTCTTCTGTTGAAGGTTATGATACACGTGATGTTGGTATAGTATCTAGTCCTTCTGGTTCTGGTGGAGCTAAATCTTCATCTTCTGGGAGTAGGTCTGTTACAGATTTAGCCCTTAAAAATTTCCAATCGTTACAAAAAGATTTAGACCATTTACTTGCTATGGGCAAAATTACTCAAGAAGATTATTATAATCAACTTGAGAAACTTGTGGAGCAATATAAGACGGATGCTACGGCTCATATGAAGGAATATGGCCTTAATGTAAATCAGATTAATCAGAACATGTATAGTTATGAAGAAAAGATTTACAGTGGTCGTGCTAAGTTGGCTGAAGAATTAGCATCTAAACAAGAGGAAGAAGCTAAGAAAGCGGCCGAGGCTCAAAAATCCAATTATGAGATAGCGGCAAGTTATGTTGTTCAAAAGATTAGAGATGAAATAGACGAGCTTGAAGCACAAAAATCTGAAATAGAGAAATTCTATGAAGATCAAATTCAGGCTCTACAAGACACTAATGACGAACTTGAACGGCAGATTCAATACGAACAGTTACTCAACAATCTGGCTCAAGCTAAGGACAGGGGGCTTTATGTATTCTCTAATGGCCAATTTCAATATATGCAAGACGTTGAGGCCATATCTGCGGCTCAGGCTGAACTTGACGCTTATGAGCGTGATGAGGCACTACGTAAAGAGGTAGAGAATCTAAATAAACTCAAAGACCAAGCTACAGCCAGTATTGATGCGCAAATTGAACAATGGAATCAATATAAAGATGAATGGTCTGGTGTTGTAGATCAATATACGGAAGAACAAAACCGGCTAATTGCTGAACAAGTATTGGGTATTGATTTGGAGCAAAAGAATTGGGAGCAACGATTAATGAACGCTCAGACTTTTGCGAACAAATATAATAGTATTATGGCTTCTTTGAATGGTGGTACGGGCACTAAGAATACTAATACATCTGGGGTACCCCAAAGTGGTAAAGGTTATTATTTTGACTTTTCAAAAACTACTGGCGGTAGTGGTTGGACAGAAGCGGAAATGAGAGAAGGGTTCCATAGTAGTTCTAGTACAGCTAAAACTACTGCAATAAAAGCTTTAAAAGGCAAAAAATATGCGGGTGGCACATTGAACGCTGTTGGTGGATTAAGTTTGGTAGGTGAACAGGGTCCTGAGTTAAGGGTGCTTGGTCAAGGCGATGGCGTTATTCCTGCTGATGTTACTAGAAATCTGTGGGATTGGGGTAAAATTAATCCAAGTGCTATAGCAAGTAGTATGAATAATATTTTTAATATTGATAATCTTACGCTGCCCAACGCAAGAGATGCACAAACGTTGATTACAGGTCTTAAACAAATGGCCTATCAACGAGCTTATAAGAGGGCGTAGTTTACGCCCTCTATTTTTTATTCATGTAATAAAAAGGAGGGGTGATAATTGAGTTTTGCTAATGAGATACTTGATGCTATTGAAATTATGGTAAAACAAGTTGTTGAAGACAACACTACAAAAATATATACGGGTATTTGTAAAACTATTGCCTCCTCAACTTGTGTACTTACTATTAACGGCAAAGATAATACAGTAAAATATTATGGTGGAACACCAACTGTGGGTACAGTATATCAAGTATTCATCCCATTTGGTAATATGTCTGCAGCTTTTATTATCGTTCCGGGTGCTGGTGGTCAAGACCCTGAGACAGGTGTATCCAGTGTCAATGGCAAGACTGGCGCTGTTGTTTTAACTGCAAGTGATGTTGGGGCATTACCTAATACAACTACTATTCCTACAAAAACCAGTCAGCTTGACAACGATTCTGGCTTTATTGATAGCAGTGTATTGGATGGGTATGCTAAGACCACAGACATTCCTACTAAAACCAGCCAGCTAATCAATAATAGTGGTTTTATCACAGCAAATGACGTGCCAGTAAAGAGCGTGGATGGTTCGACTGGCACAGTTGTAACAAACGCAGTCAAGACCACTTCTCAATCTTTAACAGATGCGCAAAAAGCTCAAGCTCGTACAAATATTGGTGCGGGTACAAGTTCGTTTGACGGAGACTATGAGAGCTTATCTAATAAACCTACTATACCTACCAAAGTGAGCCAACTTGCGAATGATAGTAACTATGCTACTGAATCTCAGGTTAATGCCAAGTATACTAAACCTACTACCGGTATACCTAAAACTGACCTCGCTTCTGACGTACGGGGGAGTTTAGATAAGGCCAACACGGCATTGCAGTCAGCACCAGTTACGTCAGTTAATACTAAAACCGGAGCGGTTGTATTAACACAAGATAATATTGGTGATGGGTCTACATATGTACGTACTCACAATGATTTTACTGATGCCGCTAAAACTCAAATTAATACCAATGAAGATAATATAGCCATACTTGATTCTGATATGGGTGTGGCTCAGGCTGATATTACTACATTAAAAGGCAACGTGTCAACATTAACCACAGCGCTTGGTTCTAAACAAGATGTTATTGCTGGTGGCGCAAGTACCATTACCGACAGCAATTTAACTGCTAATAGAGCATTAATTTCTAATGCGTCTGGTAAAGTTGCTATTAGTCTAGTTACCTCTACTGAGCTTAGTTATCTTAATGGTATAACAAGTAATATACAAACACAACTTGATAAGAAGTTAGAATCTGCGCCTGTTACAAGCGTGAATGGCAAAACCGGGGTAGTGGTGCTTACTGCGGCTGATGTTGGTGCTCTATCTGATACTACAATTATTCCTATTGTTAATGATGCAACATTAGATGTCCAACGCAATGGTGTTTCTGTTGGCACTTTTACAGCTAATGCCTCAACTGATAAAACAATCAATATTACTGTACCTACTAAAGCCAGTGATGTAGGAGCGTTGCCTGATACTACATCTATTCCATCTAAGACGAGCGAGTTAGATAATGATAGTGGATTTATCACATCTGCTCAAGCACCTGTTACATCTGTAAACACAAAAACAGGTGCAGTTACTCTTGTTAAATCAGATATTGGTCTAAGCAATGTTGATAATGTTAAGCAATATTCAGCATCTAACCCACCTCCATATCCTGTTACTTCTGTCAATGGCAAGACTGGCGCTGTTGTTTTAACTGCAAGTGATGTTGGGGCATTACCTAATACAACTACTATTCCTACAAAAACCAGTCAGCTTGACAACGATTCTGGCTTTATTGATAGCAGTGTATTGGATGGGTATGCTAAGACCACAGACATTCCTACTAAAACCAGCCAGCTAATCAATAATAGTGGTTTTATCACAGCAAATGACGTGCCAGTAAAGAGCGTGGATGGTTCGACTGGCACAGTTGTAACAAACGCAGTCAAGACCACTTCTCAATCTTTAACAGATGCGCAAAAAGCTCAAGCTCGTACAAATATTGGTGCGGGTACAAGTTCGTTTGACGGAGACTATGAGAGCTTATCTAATAAACCTACTATACCTACCAAAGTGAGCCAACTTGCGAATGATAGTAACTATGCTACTGAATCTCAGGTTAATGCCAAGTATACTAAACCTACTACCGGTATACCTAAAACTGACCTCGCTTCTGACGTACGGGGGAGTTTAGATAAGGCCAACACGGCATTGCAGTCAGCACCAGTTACGTCAGTTAATACTAAAACCGGAGCGGTTGTATTAACACAAGATAATATTGGTGATGGGTCTACATATGTACGTACTCACAATGATTTTACTGATGCCGCTAAAACTCAAATTAATACCAATGAAGATAATATAGCCATACTTGATTCTGATATGGGTGTGGCTCAGGCTGATATTACTACATTAAAAGGCAACGTGTCAACATTAACCACAGCGCTTGGTTCTAAACAAGATGTTATTGCTGGTGGCGCAAGTACCATTACCGACAGCAATTTAACTGCTAATAGAGCATTAATTTCTAATGCGTCTGGTAAAGTTGCTATTAGTCTAGTTACCTCTACTGAGCTTAGTTATCTTAATGGTATAACAAGTAATATACAAACACAACTTGATAAGAAGTTAGAATCTGCGCCTGTTACAAGCGTGAATGGCAAAACCGGGGTAGTGGTGCTTACTGCGGCTGATGTTGGTGCTCTATCTGATACTACAATTATTCCTATTGTTAATGATGCAACATTAGATGTCCAACGCAATGGTGTTTCTGTTGGCACTTTTACAGCTAATGCCTCAACTGATAAAACAATCAATATTACTGTACCTACTAAAGCCAGTGATGTAGGAGCGTTGCCTGATACTACATCTATTCCATCTAAGACGAGCGAGTTAGATAATGATAGTGGATTTATCACATCTGCTCAAGCACCTGTTACATCTGTAAACACAAAAACAGGTGCAGTTACTCTTGTTAAATCAGATATTGGTCTAAGCAATGTTGATAATGTTAAGCAATATTCAGCATCTAACCCACCTCCATATCCTGTTACTTCTGTCAATGGCAAGACTGGGGCGGTGTCGTTGGGTGCGTCTGATGTGGGCGCAGTATCTACATCCGATGTTACTACAACTCTTGGAACAAGTACAACCAAAGTGCCAAGCGAGAAAGCCGTTAGTGACGCATTGAGTGCGGCTGGGGCTGGTGATATGCTTAAAGCCACATATGACCCTAATGGTAATGTAGCCACAGCAGGTGGTATTCCAGCTTATATTGAAGCTAATGGTGGTAAAATTGATACTATTAAAGTCAATGGGACTGCTCAACCAATAATCAACAAAGAAGTAAATATTGCGGTTCCCACTAATAATAATCAACTTATCAATGGATCTGGATATATTACTGCATCTGAAGCACCTGTAAAATCTGTAAACGGTCAAACGGGCGATGTAATAATAAGTGCTGGTATAAAAATAGTAACATCAGCAAGTCAACCCACTGATATGAATACGGGCGACTTTTGGTATCAAGAAATATAGGAGGTGATTGAATGGGTTTAACTACGCCTATTTTATATAATGTATCTGCTTTTGATGCCACACAAGCACAAACGTTTGCATTTAATGTTATTGGTGGTTCTCAGGTAGTTGCAAACACTTTAACAATAAAAAATAACACAACATTAGCAACTGTGTATTCACAAACTCAATCTACATTTAAATTTGAACATATTTTACCTGCCAATACGCTAACAAATGGTACGTATTATCAAGCCACATTAACTACAAAAGATGCTCAAGGTAATGAATCAAGCCCATCTACTCCTATTCAATTTTATTGTTATAGTCAACCCACGTTTGTTATCAGCAATATGCCGACTGGTAATGTAGTAACTAATAGTAGCTTTGCTTTTAATGTGACTTATAATCAGGAGCAAGGCGAGACTCTAAACGCCTATGTGTTTAATCTATATAGCGCGTCTGGCGTTTTGATTAGTACATCGGGGATAATGTATAACACCGACTCTACTTTACCTTTAACAATTTCATATTTGTTCAGTGGTTTGGAAGATAGGGCTAGTTATAGTATTGAAGCAACTGGCGTTACTGCAAATGGCACACAAATTACAACTGGTAAAATTAATTTTGTAACTAATTATATTGCACCCAATGTATTTAGTTTTCTATTTTTAACCAACAACTGTAAGGGTGGTTATATTACCATTGCATCTAATGTTACCGGTATTGATGGTGAAACTAATCCTGACCCAGCCATTTATATTGATAATAAAGAAATTGATGTAAGAGATGATGGCAACTATGTGCAGTGGTCTAAAGGTTATGAGATAAATGGCAACTGGACGATGCGGTTGTGGGGTCGGCATTATCGGCCTAACAAAGAAATTTTTAGGTTTAGTAATGCCAATGGCGATATTATCACTGTTGTTTATTGTGTTGACGATACACAATGTTGGTTTGAGATGAGGGCTTGGCATAGTGGTGATACTTGGGCTTACACGATTGAGTCTCAGCATATCGCCCTACCTGAGAATGTTGAACAACTGTTTACTTGGTTAAGGCGAGTAGACAATCTATATGAACTAAAAATTGAGAATCGAGGTGTTGTGGTTTGATTGGGTTAATTGGATATAATTTTTGTAGCGATGGCAACTCAGCAGATCCAACGCCTACTAATATCAACAATATTACCAATACAAGACTACAAAATGGCATTTTTGACCATTTTAATGTGACAAGAAATGTAGCTTTTGACTACAATAGCATTATTCCTACTGATTGGGATATTGATACTATTATGAATGTTGATTTTAAAGGAAAAGCGTCTGCTGGTAATGTTGAGCAAATGACTGCTGGTATTACATCTGTTCGTATTAAACGCCGTGTTAAAGGTACATTTGATTGGATTACTATTAAACAAATTCCTGTTTCAAAACCAGAGGATTTGAGTTTTATTGTAACCGATAATTTAAACGCCTATAATACTGAGTATGAATATGCCTTTGTGCCTGTTATGGAAGATGTTGAGGGTAGCTATATCATTGAGTCTATCTTGAGCAAGTTTGAGGGTGTGTTTGTATGTGATGTGGATACTGTGTTCAAGTTCCATGCGGGAGTTGAATATAACAATAACACATCCAATCAACAGGTGGGTGTATTCCAACCTTATAATCGCCAATACCCAGTGGTAGTAAGTAATAGTATCATTAACTATCAGACGGGAACATTTGGTGGTTGGGTGTTGCCTGATGATTTTGATGATAACCGCAACCCCAATAGAATAGCTATAACTAAGGAAAAAGAGGCTTTGTTGAAATTCTTGTTGAACAAGAAACCTAAAATTATTAAGGATATGAATGGTAATAGTTGGCTTGTTTACTTTACTGGTAACCCCACTTTAAGCTATGATAATAATTATGGGCAAGGTATGGTTAAAGTTAGCGCTGAATGGATAGAAGTTGGCGACCCCAATGACAAGACCGACTTGTATGAAAACGGCCTGATTCCTACAAAGAGGTGATGGTATGTTAAACATCACTCAGAATGACTATAATATCATCAAGCAACGCAACGTAGAGCGGTATATTAAGCTCAATCTGCTTGATTTTCAGTATAGGACGGTAGATGAAGTTAGCGGTAATATGTTATCTTGCTCTATTCAGTGTGATGCTGATAGTGACTTGAGGCGTAGTTGTAATGTGAGCCTTGTAGCAGTTAATAAAACATTTGATATTCAGCCCGGAGGACGCATTTTCTTAGACAGGTATATCCAAGTATATATCGGCCTCAAGAACATTTATACGGACGAAATTCAATGGTATAATCAAGGGATTTATCTGATTGATGCACCTACTTGGCAATACGATGCAACTAATAATACCCTGTCCTTCTCTGGCCTTGATTTGATGTCTAAGCTGACTGGGGCCAGAAATGGTCAACTTGAGGGTATTCCTACTGTTATTAAGAAGGGAGAGTCTGTGCGTGAGGCTATGATTGCAACACTCAAGTTGGGTGGGTTTAGTAAGTACATCGTTAGTGAGTGCAAGAACAGAGATGGTACGGTACAGGCTGTTCCTTACGATATTGAGATTGACCAAGGTGGCTATGTGTTTGATATACTGTCGGCCTTGCGGGACATTCTACCCCAATATCAGATTTACTTTGATGTAGATGGCGTGTTTCACTATGAGCTTATCCCCTCTGGGGAAGATGAGCCTGTTATAATTGACGATGACATTTGGGAGAGTATGTTGGTTGGGGAGAACGTTAGCACCGATTTTGCCAGTGTAAAGAATTACATTGAGGTGTATGGCCGAACCCACAATCCTGAGTATTACCCATCTGAAATTAGTGTGGCCGGGGCCGTAGTCACCATGACCATTGCCAAGTTGACAGAACTCAACGAATATGATATCATAGGCTTCACTCCTAATAGTGCTGTATCTGGTAATATACAACTGGCTGTTAATTCGTTCGGGGCCAAAGACTTGGTTGATTCTAACGGGGCACACATTACTTCATTACAAAATAATGTGTATTACGTTGCACAGTATCAGGCCAATGGAACATGGTTGTTCTTGGGTCACCAACAAGCCAAGGCCACATGGAAAGATGAAAACCCTGATAGCCCATTTTATGTGAATGGGTCGGTTGGGGTGATTAGACAGGTGCTGTGCGGGGGAGAGTATGACAATATTATATCTGATGAATTGGCGTTGGAAAGGGCTAAAGTTGAGATCTATTGGAAATGTCGACTAAATGATAGTCTTACACTTGACATTATCCCTATCCCTTGGATAGATGTAAATATCGTTGTATCTCATGCCCCCAAAGATAGTACAACACAAAACAGATACATTGTCAAGTCCTACTCTGTGGATTATAGTAGTGTTAGCTCAACAATGTCAGTATCAATGATTAGTTTTTATCCGTATTATCCAATTTATTAAGGAGGTGATAATCTGTGGCAACATCTTTCCCAAACCAGATTCAAAATTTTCCTCAAATGCAAGATATTACAGCACAAGACGCAATATTAGTTCAACAATATCAAACTGCTATGCAAGTTGGTAATTTGTCTCTTGCTCAACAGATTCTTGCTCAAATTCCTAACAATCAGAATAAGATTGTAACCGCTGATTATCTCAATACAATAAATGATACTGTAATTGCTGTACAAAAATATTTTGGGGCGCGTTATTCTCCTGCTTATGTTGTATCAGAAACTCAACCCGTTAACCAAGAAAAATCTGATTTTTGGTTTCAAGTTATAGGATAAGAGGGAAAATATGAAATATCAAGACATTCATTTAGAAGATAAAAATAAATGGACACAATTTCAAACTTTGTATCAAGCGGGTAGTTATGCAGAAGCTATCGCTTTGCTTACAGAAAATCAACTTGCATTAAAATCACTAACAGCAACAAATCTTAATGATTTAACAAATTTTATTACGCAAGTTGAGAGTTTAAGCGACCCCAGTTTTAAAACTGATAAAATTCCTTGCCAAACAGCACAACCTTCTCAAAATGTTGGTGAGGTTTGGTTTCAAATTATAGAGTAAAGGAGTGGAATTTTTTGGCAGTTGAAAAGAATATCGTTATGAAAGAATTTAACGGTACGGATTATGACACTTTATACCCAAAAACAATCGGTACACAAGTTGATGGTATTTTTACAAGCGAACAGACGTTAACTAGTAATACTTTGGCTAAATATCAGTTAAGTGCAAGTGCGGTTCCAGATGATGTATTTGCATTCCTTGGAAAATATGCTCAGTATTGGTGGCGACGTAGATCTATTATTTTTGGACCAAATGTAGCAACTTCTGGAACACGGATTTATTTTGCTAATGATTATGTCGATCCAAACACGGTTTATTATTCAACAGAGATTGATTCGACTAGTGATGGTAAACCGGTTCTTAAAAATCCGCAATCACTTGTTGTTCCTACTGGAACAAGCTCTGGTGCTTTGACTATTCTGCAAAATGCAAATCTTGGCGGAAAATATGTTACAAACATTCTGTACAGAGCTTCAGTAAAAGTTTCAGATGAGGTTTATTTACTTCCGAGTAATCCTAGTTTTCAGTTTGACAGTGGAATTCCATATACGATTCCAGCATATAAAGTGACGTTTAACAAAACATTTGGGGATTGGGAGTATGTACAATCCAACAATCGTAACGCATATCCAGATAGTGGAGAATCTGGTGGATATGAATATGAGTATCTTGGTGTGCCTTTTGATAAACTCCTCACAGCAGGAGCGGTAGAAATTGGAAGTTATGTGGGTACTGGTACTTATGGACAGAATAATCCTAATACATTAACGTTTTCACAGAAGCCAAAATTGGTTCTTTTTGGTTCAGCAGAAACTGTGGAGACACAAGGATATACAAATCAAGGTTTTATTTATTATGGAATAACAACAATTTTTACAACAAATACATCTAGCGATTATATCAATTATGTGACATATTCTGGAAAAACAATGAGTTGGTATTGCACGAAAAGTGCATTGGCACAATATAATAACCAAAACACCACTTATTATTATACGGTTATTTATTAAAGGAGGGGAATGATATGAGAATCATTGAAATCACCGCACTTTTCAACGGAGCGCATAGAAACCAAACAGGTAGTTTTCAGACCGTACCGGAAGGCTGGGCTGTCATTCCTGAAACTATGCCGATTCCTGCGACATTCCCCTTTGTCCTGATTGAGTTGGATGGAAACACCGTCACAAGTATGACAGCTGGCGTTGTTCCAGAACCCGAACCAGAACCCGAGCCTGAGCCTACAGCAGAAGATGTTGCTCTTGATTTGATGGCAGAGCACGAAGAGCGGATCTGCATGCTGGAATTGAATGCATAAAAATAGTTGAACGTGAAAGGAGTTTAATCATGGCATCTGTATTTAATCTTGGTAAACTGCTTATTCAAAAAGGTCGAACGGATGGTCTCCAAGAGAAGATGGATGTTTATCTGGCGGCAGATAGACTAACTACAGAGGAATATCAAGAGCTTGTGGCAATGTTGGCTGCAAAAGATACAAAAAACTAATGGAGGTAAAACATTATGAAAAATAATAAGATTGAAGATATTATTCGTAAAGGCATGGAAGATGGAAAAACCTATGAACAAATTAATGCTGAATTAAAAGCCGCTGGATCCAATGTTCGTCTAGTTGAAGGTAAAGAAGGTGGGTGGACTGAACAAGAGATGAAAGAAGGCTTTGTGGCCTCCGAGGGGAAAAACAATCCTGTTCAACGTTCTTTAGATATGAGCCGTAAGATTGAGTTTGCAAATACTGTTCAGACTCAATATGTATCTGGTAACAAATATGAAATTCATTATAATCAGGATGGTTATGCTGTTAAAGCTGTTCATATTGGGTAAAGATATAGGGGCCTAAGCGCCCCTATATTTTTATAAAAATGAAAAGAGGGAAAGAATGGAAAGAATTTCTTATATTCCTTTTAATAAAATTAAAAAGATTGAAGTTTATATCAACTCTAAAAAGCTATCTTTATCACAAATTGTAAAGCAAACTGGTTGTGATTATGCTGTAACAGGCAATTTTTATAATACGTCTTGGAAAGCCACTTGTCCATTAAAAAAAGATGGTGTTGTTTTAGTGTCTGCGCCATATGTGTACAGAGGTTTTAGATGGAACACTCCCGATGATTTTGGCCAATGTAGAATTCCTACTGAAGCTGGGGGATATAGTAATTATTATACTTGTTGTACACTAATTGCAAATGGGTCTGCCTATCCTAATAATCTTGTTATTTATAATAAAGATGTGGGTGGGGTGAGAGGCCGAACAGGAATCGGTGTTAAAGGTAAAAATTTAGTCTTATATGCAAGTAAAGATGGAACATCCGATGCTAAAACACCTGAAAAATTAAGAGATTATTTGTTTGCCAAAGGTGTGACTGAGTTTATCATGGGTGACGGTGGAGGTAAGGTTAATTTTTATGGTGATGGGACTACGATGCAGGGTATTTCCAAGTCACAGAATTTAATTTTAGTATATTTAAAAAAAGGTAATGAAATCACTACTCAGCCTACGACCGATCCAAAACAGGAGGAGACTACTATTACCACAGACACAGGATTTACTATTCAACCAGCCTTTTTAACAAATAACCCTAGATATAAAAAACAAGAGAAAAAGATTAAGACTGGATATATGCAACATAGTACAGGCACGCCGGGCGCTAAAGCATCTGCTTTTATTAAAACTTGGAACAGCACAAGTGCTTCGGCTGAAACAGAATTTATTATTGATGATACTGGTATCTATCAGATGATGCCAATTGGTATTCGAACATGGCATTGTGGTGGTACGGGAAATAGTACTCATGTTGGATGTGAAGTATGTGAACCTTTAAATACTCGATTGCTTGACGTAAACTGGAAGAATTTGAGCCAAGGTAATTCTAATAATACTACTTATGCTGTAAAGTTGCTTCAACAGGAGTTACAAGCTTGGGGGCATAATCCTAATGGTATCGATGGTATTTTTGGATCTGGTACAAAAAATGCTGTTTTAGCATTTCAAAAGAAACTAGGGTTGACGGCTGATGGTATTGTTGGTCTTGGTACTCTCCATGCCTTGCAGAAACGTAAAGGATCTTATTTACTTTATAATGTAAAAGAAAACCAAGCTTATTTTGAAAATGTTTATCGTAAGGCAGTGTTTACATGCGCTTATGTATTAAATCAATTGGGGCAAAAAAATGTAGATAATAATACTGTATTATCACACGCAGAAGGACATATTAAGGGTATTGCTAGTGCTCATGCTGATGTGGGTCATTGGTGGCCTCAACACGGAAAGTCGATGGATGATTTTAGAGAAGACGTGATAAAGTATGTGAACACGGGTATATTACCTTATAATGTCAGCGATGATATTGTTGAAACGCCTGACGATAAGACCGATGCTCAAGGTGAACTTGAATTAGCATGGGATAAGGCTTGTGATATGGGTATCTTTGATGGTACTAATCCAATCGGTACTGTTACTCGTAGGCAACTTGCAGTTGTATTGTATAGATTAAACCTATTGAAATGAGGTGCATAAAATGAATATTATGACTATTATTATAGATAATCTTGAAAAAGTTGGTATTGGTGTTGTATTATTTTTAGGCGCATATTTGTCTAATATTTGCCTTGGCGCTTGGCGCAGTGTTAAGATTGAAGGATATGATTTTGATTGGAAGTTGGTTGGGCAAAGCCTGATTAAATTTATTGTCCTTGGCGTTGGCATTGGTTTGCTTTCTATTGTTATAAGTACACTACCTATTTACATGGTTTACGTAGGAATTGATATTGCAGAAGAAACTATGCAAGTATTGGATAGCATTGTAATTATTACGGCGTTTGTAGTGGCGACTACTAAGTATGTTAAAGACGCTTATACAAAATTAAAGGATATTTTAGAGGGTTGATATAAACCAATTTTTATATTTATAATGTAGATGGTAAAACAGGGGCTATTCAAGCTAGTGCTATTCTTAAATCTGGTGGTACTATGGTGGGTAAGTTAAAATTAACTGATACCCCAGTGATGCTAATGAAGCTGTGATCAAGAGTTATATAGATGCTATTTTACCTACGTTTACTGAAGTGGACAATGGTAAGGTTTTAGGTGTTGTTAATGAAGCTTTAGCTTGGGTTAATAAAATTTAACAATAAAAAGGAAGAAGATATATGGCTAAATTTTGTGGCGGTATTAAATTAGACCCAGAATCATTTAAAATTATGAAGGGTATTATTTCTATTATAGGAGAAGTAGATGTTGATGTAAATAAGACAGTGTCTACCTGTGGCCAGCGCTGGGATGGTAGTCACTACGCTGTACGCAATGGTGTGATTACTCAATATTTTTCACCCGAACTGGCTGATCTTGAAAAACCTCCTATCCCCATTAAGGGTAATTGTGGTGTTGGTCTTGATGGCAGATTTTTTAAGGTAGCTAATGGTGTTGTGAGCCATTGGTGGGGCAGTCTACTGATTGTCAATGCAGGCCCATCTGACGCTACTATGAAGGTAACTGATGTCAATGGTATTGAAGCTGCTACTGTCAGCGGTAGAACTAATATTTTTATGCTCGAGGGTAATGAAGGTGATGAGTATACTTTGACTGTGAGTAAGACTGGGTATATTACCAAGACGTTGACTATTGTGAATAATGGTGAACAGACTGTTGATGTCGAACTTGAAGTCGCTGGTGGCTAACATATAACTATAGGGAACTTAGATGGATTTTACTCTGTCTAAGTTCCCTATTTTTTTCGATGTTTAGTTAGCCTTGGCAATCATTACGTCTAAATTTACTATCGTATAAAATTGCTTTTAATTTGATTGTATCATGCACATGAACAGCACAATCATCAATGTAATAATCGGCCACAATCTTGCGACTATCAAACCCCAACCAAGGCACATTGCAGTTTACATAGTCAGGCGTTAGACCTTGGGTTTTTAGCCATTCTACGGCCTCATTTAGCTCTTTACCCTCTCTACAAGTCCACAGGATGATGGTATGTTTAAGGGCTTGTAGTTGATTGAGGATTGAGATTAGTTCTGTGTTGGGTTCACCGATGCAAGGATACTGTGCGCCAAGGGATAATGTTTTGTCGAAATCGACTGCAATAATCATGGTTAGACCCCACTACTGCCAAAGCCCCCAGCGCCTCTGTCTGTGGCTTCAAGTTCATCAATTTCGGTAATTGCAGTTTCATACCAAGGTAGTAACATAAACTGTGCAATTCTATCTCCGTGATGTACAATTTTGTCCTCATCGGTGTCATTATGCAACGGGATTAACCACTCACCTGTATAAGGTTCATCAATGACAGGCACTCCCTGTGCTGGTCTTAGCCCCTGTTTAGTAGCAAGCCCAGAACGGGCAAAGATAGCACCCCAATAACCATGAGGAATGTTAGTAGCAATGCCCGTGTGAATCTTGACGGTTTCATGGGGACGAATGATGATAGAGTCAGGGACTTTCCTTAGACCGTCTACATATCTCGCGGCAATGTAACCAATATCCGCATATAGGTCAAAACAAGCATCAGTAGGGTGGGCTTTAGTAGGGATTGTCGCTGTTTCAGATAAACGTTTAATCTTTAGTTCAAGCATCGTTTTTCTCCTTGATTGTTTTATTATATCCGCAGGGGTAAAACTCTGTGCAGACCCCACCTCTATACTCGCACAATGGGACAAGAAAACCCTTAAATTCAGGGCATTTTTCAGTAACTTTATCTACGATTTCTCGCATTACAGCACGAGTCTCAGGAGAGGCTTGGTTGCATAGACGCTTATGTGCCATAAACACAAGTTCTTGGGCATTTAGGGACATAATATGGCTTACCGGTTCGTCTTGTGGGGCTTTATTACGGTTATACTTGTTTTGTCGGTCATTGCGCTGGGACTGAACATAATGATTGCATCCAATGTGATGACGAACAAAATGAACAGAGACCCAATAAGGAATGGTCATTTTAACACCAAACCATAGCTCTCTTAAAGGGCTGTGTTCAGCTGCAATTAGCTTACGTTTCCATTCTTCTGTTGGTAGGGTTGTAGAGGTCTTGCCTACTGTATTAAGGCAACATTCTTTACACCAAGCCCAATCTGTGTCTGTTGGCCATTTTCTAAGTTCAACCATCAAAAATCCTCCTCAATTGCTCTGCGAACAAAGATAGAGTATTCGCCATTGTCTACATCAACCATACAATACATTACCTTGTAAGTCTCATTATCATAAAAGATAAAGTCGCCCTTTTGAGGAATGATGTCGGACTCAGGGGGTAGTTCACATAGTCGCTGTTCTTTACCAAATTGGCCAAGATAAACGCCAATATCTGTAATCTCACTAATCATTATGTTGTCTCCTTTACATAAAGCCCACAATGGCATGGGCCGGATTGGACATTCTCACGGAAGTCTTTACACATACATGTGGTATCTTGTGTTTTAGCTAAAGCACATGGGCAATAACCTTCATTTTCTCTTAGCTTTTCAATAATTTCTTGTCGTAGTTCAGTATCATTGGTTAGTTTAATTTTAATCAACTTAAAACCTCCCCATATTGATTTTTACTTGCCAACATAACTCCAAGCACATCATCATATCTGGCCTTGAGGTTGGGGTCATAACGTCCATATTTAATAGTAATATTGTGTAGTTTTTTAAGCTCAGAAAGGGGTTTAGGTATCTCAGAGGGATAATACCCTGTATAGATTATGAACATGTCTTGGCATGATTTTTTTCTAAAATAATGTATAAGACCGACCACTTCATCAATCTGAAGCATAGGTTCAAGACCGCCAATAACGATTGCTTTGGTTATATCGTTGTTAATATATACTTGATACAGGCTTTCATAGGAAATTTGCTTAATGGGGCTAGAGACAAGTCCGTGATTTTGACACACGGACTCATCAATATTGGCCTCATAGCAACATTTCCAATCGCAGTAAGATGAGATAAGGAACATTGAGGGGACTTTATAATTACAAAAATCTTCAACTACCACATCTCTTAGTGCTATGGTATCTGCCATTACATAATCCCATCCTTGTTTAGAACATCATACCATTTGCGCTGGTTAAACTCGCTCTTACGGATACGCTGATAACCGGAAATAGGGGTATAAAACCCTACCACACGAGCATATTGGTCGGCTACCGGTTTGCCGCATTGGGGGCACTCTTTAATACCAATAAAGGCGTGTTTATCCTCACAAACGTTAATCTTAGTGGTAAAAGCAAAGTAAATTACGCCCTGTTTGGCCACATAATTCAGCATATCCCAAGCGGCTTCTTCGTTGGGGAACCGGTTCTCAATATCAATATGAGCAATACAACCACCGCCACATTTAGCATCAAACAGATGACCTAAACGGCACTTTTCTTGAATAGTACACTTTTCCATAAGGGGGATCCACTGGTTGGAGTAGATGAAATACTTGTTTTGCTCGTATAGTAGATTGTCAGCAGTGCAAATAACACCAGCACAATTCTCAGCGGGAATCATCTCAATGTTAAAGGTAAAATCGCACTCAAAATGGTCTTTAACATCGTTCATGGTGTCAAGGATTTGAGTGGCGAACTCAACAGCTTCATCACTATAAGACTTGTTACCAAACTCATCTGTATTGATAAGGCCAAACAAATCCATAACCTCATACATACCAATACCACCAATGGTACAGAATTGCTTGTCAAGCTCAACAGCACCATCTTGATAGTTGGGTAGTAGGCCCTTTTCGATGTTGCGCTTTAGGATATGACGCATAGAGGTTAGTGCCTTGCAGTCCAGCAACACCCTGTCTCGCAGAATGTCTAAATACTTCTTCTTATTCATCTTGCTCTCATAAGCAATACGAACAAGATTGATAGTGCTTACACGGCAAGAACCGACAGATAGGGCTGTGCCACCAATAGAGTTGATAAAAGCATCCAGCTTATTAGTATCACTGAGCAAACGACAACAGTTGGACAAAACGCCCACATTGTCACTTACGAAGAAATTACTATCAGACCACTTAATGTTGTGATTACTACACCATCGAGCGAAGTCCTCATCTGCGAACTTGCCGTCTTTATAAAGTAAAGAATAGGTTAGCACGGGGTAAGTGAACATTTGTTCTTCTCGAATATCACTTACGACTTCCATAAACACTTTTTGACACTCAAGCATTTCTTCAATTTGGTCAATGGCGAAAGTGCCGTCAGGGAACTCCATGCCACCAAACAGGCTTTCAAGATAAGGCCGGTCAAAAATGCTTACGTTGGTAAAGCTAGCTTGGTCAATGCGTAGGAAGGGCTGGTTTAGACGATAAATTAGTTTCTGGAAACACTGACGTAGATAAGTGTCAGGGTCTTTCAAATAGTACCCATTCTCAATATCGTGCTTCCAGAAATAATAAGCCCAAATCAATACATTAGGCATGCCAACTGCACCCGACTGTCGATTTGACAGAAAAGATACAAACTCAATAACATCATCAAGATAAGTGGTAAGGTGTTTAGGGGGTTGGTTATTGTATTCATTGATAAAGAACAAACCTTCAGTAGCAAGGCGAGTAAAATCATTTGCCCAACAATATGGGAAATAGCTGGCTGTTGCACTATCGTTTAGATAAAAACCTTTACTAAACTCTTGTTCAAGCCATTGTTTTGCTGTTCTTAGACCCCATTGTTTTTTGATTTCGGTAAAAATTTTATTTAGACCAAATAACTTATCTTCAGACTTACCTTTTTCAGTCATAAAGGAGCGGATGTCCTTGTGGCGAGCGTTGGCATTGGGGTCAATAGTTGCGTCAGCCATAGTGTCTTCTGAAACAAATTTATCAAGAAACTCAGAAAAATCAAGCTGATTTGGGTGTAGGCCGTTGATGTATTCAAAATCTTCTCCGTACTTTTTCTTTAAATCCTCAAGACAACGTTCAAAGTCTTTACTTAGTTTAAGTGTAATATCCAAACTTTACCCCTCCTGATTTTTTAACCATTCAATTGCTTGAGTAAATGTATAAATTTTCCCATCAACCTCAAGTGCTGGCGCTGTTCGTAGACCCTTAGATAACATAATATTAACGTCATTATTTTCTGTATAGTCAATGTTAGCTGCTTTAAGCTTCTTTTCAAGAATATTGCATTTGGGGCAATGAGTTGAGTAAAATGTGACCATATTATCCTCCTTTCTTTGAGTTAAGACAATAATTATATCATAAAAATGTTACATCAATATTAAATAAATGTAAACATTCTATGAACTTTAATCAAGTTCAGGGCTATCATCATCGCAGCCAACAATCTCAAGTCCCTCAGAGCAAGTGCCACAATAGTTGGGCTTAACTGTATAATCAAAGCCATATTTGTTTTGGTAGTCATTAAGCACTTCTTCAATGGCCTCAAACCCAGTAGTCTGATGTAGTAGAGTCTTAGCCTCTCCGATAACATTACAAATATCTACTTCATCATCGACTTCGATAGAGTGATAATGTGTCACGGTTTCAGCGATTACATACTTTTTCATTTTTATCCTCCTTTAATAGCTCACAGAGCCAAGTCTCTCTTTCTTTTTGTTCATGCCGTTTAAGGCCCTCTTTAATTGTTTCAACATCACCAATTTCAATTAGCTGCTCTTTTGCACGACTATCGGCCACATACAACAGATTGCTGCTTAACATACGCTTGTGCATAGGGCTGGTAATTACAATCACGGCTTTAGCTTCACTACCCTGACTCTTGTGAATACTAATAGCATACCCAAGCAGTAAGTTGTTCATATAAGGCCCATAAATCCTTGCCATACCAGTATCGAACTCAACAGCCATAACAATGCCAGTGTCGGTCTCTTTGATATGCCGAATATAGCCCATATCACCATTCATAACCATAATATCGTTCATACTCTCAACCAGAGACCCATCTTCATCAACCCTAAAACAAGGGCAGTGGTATTCGTTGTGGGTGTTAATTACCTTATCGCCCACCTTGAACATGATTTCCTCACCACCACCTATCTTACGAATAGCGTTAGTATCAGGGTTTGGATTGTATCTGGATTGAATGGCCTTATTGATTGCTACTGTACCAACCGGGCCTTTGTTAAATGGGGATAGTATCATTATATCATCTTTAGTGTATTTGTCAAGCAGAGAATTATAGGCATCAAGTATTTGCACCATAGGGCTGTCACCAATAGAGATAAACTGATAATCAGGATAATTACTGTTTTGTCTTGGGCCAACCTTACCTTCACGAGTATCAGTGGCCACAGTAGCAAGGCCAGATGAGCCATACCGGAAAATCTTAGTTAATGTGGCCGTGGGCACAACACCTGAGTCAATGATGTCTTGTACAACGTTGCCACAAGAGATGGCGGCCAACTGAGCCTCATCACACACAAAGATAAACCGTGTGTTGGACTCACACACATCAAACAGCTTAGACAACAAATCAACACCAACCATACTGCACTCATCAACAATGACAAAATCAGAGTCGATATGAGCGTCTTGAGCCAATACCATGTGAATGGTGCTTGCGGGTCGGCCTGTTGTTTCTCTTAGGCGTTTGGCTGCTTTACCCGTTGGAGCGAGTTGGGTATAATCTTTATGATTGGCCTCAAGCATTAACACCAGTGCCTTCATTACCGTACTCTTACCAGAACCGCCATAACCCCTCAACATAGCAACCATGTGTTCATTGGCTAAGGTAAGGATTTGCTTCTGTTCATCTGTACACTCAAATCCATCAACGCTTGTAAAGTCATCAACATTCATGCTTAAGTTGCAGTCTTGCTTTTTCTCTAAGGCGAGGCGGTCAAGGATGCTCTCAGCAATGTTGACTTCGGCCTCGTAAGTGGCCTTATTACTAGAATATTCTTGTTCTACATCATAATAGATTCTTTCGCTATTACGTACAGCGTCTTTTACATACTTAGCGCACTCAGGCACTTTTTCTTCGGCCAATTCCTCAAGTAAGTCTGTGTAGATTCTTGTGTCACCCTCATTCTCATTCTCTTGCAAGATAGCCAAGCAAGCAAACTCGCAACGCTCTTTAGAATCAATCAAATCGGGCCGTTTGTCTAAGACATATCTATCAGACTTGTCAAAGGAATAATTAAGCAAATCAAAGAAAATATGATAGGGGCTACTTTCAAGGGCTTGGTTTAGTTCTGCTGGTGTAGCAAAGACTTTAGTTAACTTACTAACATCACTATCATTTTCAATCCCCCAATCAGAAACAAGGGGTAAGAATTGAATAGTGGTAAAGCAACCTTTGATTTTATTCACATACTCCTCAAACCGAACAGGGCCAACATTGTAAATCTTCTTATGGTCGATTTCTTCTTCTCGCCCATCAAGCACCATTTGAACAAAATCGGGATAGGCTTCATGCACATACTGAGGTTGGTTGCCGTCACAGATATGGCGCAAGATTTTTAGCTCTTGCTCAGGCGTGATTTTAATGCCCTCAGCACTAACATCAATATCAGTGAAACTAATCAAAACATAGCTTGCTGGGTATTTGGCCTTTTGGTTCTCTCTGATTTCAAGCTCATATTCATCACCCACATCGACCATACCAAGGTTAGTTCCGGCCAAAGTAAAGTTGTTGTATTGATTGAGCATTAGGTTGGGGTAATCACCAACAGGCTCACAACTTAGGACTTTATAGCCGTTAGACGGATTAAAGAAAATCCGCTTGATTGGCTTTAATTTAATTTTAATACTCATCCTAAACCAACTTCCTCGCCTTCAACCGCTTGCCATACGGCAAGTACATCTTTACCATCTACGGTCAATAGGTATGTGCCATCTGAATAAAGGCCATTTGCGATATATGTACCCTCGTCAGTGGTGAATACGGTTTGAGTTTGATTACGGGCAAGGGGTTCTGCGGGGATGTATTGAGAATTATCGTTATTAACCAACTCTTCAAAACCCAAAAAACCTATTACGCCCAAAATTGAAAGTATAAGTCCAAAAATAAAATTGATAATCTCTTCATTTATAATACTTGCAATCATAGTAGCTACACCAACACTAATAATAATAATTATACAAATAACAAGTACAGCAATCATCCCACAACACCTACTTTTTTAAATTCTTCAACTTCGCCATTTATCATCTTGATATAATAGATAACACTTTCATAACTAAGTAATCTAATGCGGACTTCTGCTGCCATATCATCACAACGGTCAAAAAGTTCATCATCTGTAAGAATTGTACCATAGCGAAGGACATCATCAACTTTCATAAAATAAACCTCCTTGTTTGATGGTTAAAGTATACCATGCCACAAGGAGGTTTGTCAAGGGATTATTTAATTTCCTTCAGAATATCGTTCAGTTTGGATTTCAATGTCTGAGCCATTAATACTAGTTATTTTCATAAGCTGGGATGGGAAAATGCTAGCTTTATATTTTTTCGTTACAAATTCATCTGTTCCTCTACGGTATCCGCAACAAATCAATAAATTGCCACGCTCAAGCCAAGATTTTTCAATGACTGTTTTAGTACCGTCTGGATTGATTGTGCTTAGTTGGGCTTTGTAATGGGCAAAAGCCCCATCATTCATTTTAACATTAACAACCTCATTATCAGGCGTTAAGATAGTAACAAGATGGTGGCTATCCGTTCGTCCTATAACCGTCCCACAGATAGCAGACAGCTCAAATTGTTTCCAAGACCGCTTACCAAAAGAACGCTCAACAAACTGAGGTTCTTCAGGTAAGTCAGAAAAATGGGAAATACTGTATTTGGTTAAGTCAACGTTAGCAAGCTCATGCTCTTGGCTGTAAAATGCACAAGACTGGAAAGACCACCTATTTACATCCAACCCATCTACACTCTCAATCATGCTTTGTTTAGCTCTGGCCTTGTTGAACTTATCCAAGAACTCAGGTGTATTGATATAGGTTTTTAGCGTTTCAATGGACGGAGCAAGTAACTTTTCAAGGCTTTTATCGACAACAACCCAATTTTCAGCATCGCTATCAAACCAATACTCTACACCTTCGGTCAGGCTGTTCTTACAACGTGCGTTAAAATAACGCTGTGCCATATCATCAAGCCAGTACAGGGTCTTGCTTTTGAATTTGGGGTGGGGGCCGAACTTGAACTGTCTGCTACATACATACTTTCTAAAGTTATATGGGCCAATGATAGACTTGGGGATGGGCACTCTTGCAGCCTTGATTTGGCCTATATTATTCATAGCAAGAGATGTGACATTGGGTGTGGATAAGACAAAATATTGTCTCATCACAATACGTCTGTCAGGCTCAAACTCATCAAAACACCCGGCCTTGATTAGTTGGATGAATTTAGATTTGGTAACAAGTGAGCCTTTGTAGGCATTTTTGTTGTAGAAGTCGGTGAAGGATGTGTATGGGCGGTTGGAGAGGATTTGGCGAGAAATATCAATGTTAATACCAGCTATACCACCAAGCCCAAACAAGATAACACTGTCTTTTTCACGAGGGGTAAAGTCGATGTTAGAGTCATTGATAGATGGGGCATGAACCCCAACCCCATACTTTTTCATCTTATAAATAGCCTTAGCCATTTCCCCATAGTTTGTTGAGCCTGTGTTTTCTTCGTCTGTACCAGACGCTTCTACAGACAAGCAAGCACAGTTCCAATACACACGAGGATAGTAATAGTTAAGGTTAAGCTCTTGCAGTGCGATGATAGAGTAACTATAAGAGTGTAATTGGCTGAAAGAATAGCCCATACTTGCTGCAAACACTACGTTCCAGATATAATCAGCAAAGACTTCTCTTGTACCTTGACGTTCACAGCAATCAAAGAACAACTGTTTGGCTTCGGCTTGTAATTTTTCATCTTTCTTAGCAATAGATTTACGGAGTTTATTGGCCTCTTTAAGAGTGTAACCAGCGGTATGTTCATCCATACTCAACCGCATCACCTTTTCTTGGCTGTCAGCCATACCATAAGCGTCTGCAAGATATTTCCATAGAATAGCTTGTTCATCTTTGTTCAAACCAAAATCAGTTGTATCTTTCAACCAAGCATCTTTTGACTGTTTATAGCGGATATATCTGTCAATAGGTGTTTCATCCGCATTGTCTGGCATAAGACGAAGTAAGCTGTTTGCGGCTGACAAATCCATTACACTATGAGGATGGGTAGCAGACAGGGCTTTGGTGCTGATTGGGGTGTCAAACTGAAATACGGAATAAATGGTGGGTAGAATATCCCACATATCAGGTGTTTTATAGTCTAATACATCAGGATGTACCCATTTGTAATAAGTCTCTTTTAGTGACCCTTCGTCCTTAATCTTGCCGTTTTCAAGCAGATAATCCATTGTACGGTGAATCTTATCTGCGGCTTCGACCGTGAGCATGTCGAACTTAATACATCCAGCAACCTCATCATCCCATAGGTCATAGCAACTAATTAACGTTCCATCTGCTGAACGCATAGCAGCTATATAATCTGTGTAAGGGGTATTGCATACAAGTACACCGGCTGCATGAGTGCCACGGTTGGTAATTAGCCCTTCAAGAGCTAATGCAGACTCAAGCAGATGTGGGTATTGGCTTAGTTCGGACTTGAGGCCGGGTGCTGGGTTGATACCTTTGTCTTTGTTGCCATACACAGCATCTTTTAGCTTGCTGACCTTACCACGGTTAACAGGGATTAAAGACTTAAAATAAGCTGCCTTATCGTTTGGTATATCAAGTCCCTTACAGGCTCGTTCAATGGCTGTTTTAGAGGAAATTTTAGAGAATGTACCTACGTTAATGACTTTATCTTCACCAAAATATTCCTTCATCTTGTCAACTATGTCCTTTTTCTTTGAGGCTTCTGAGTCATTATCGATGTCCGGCAGCTCAACGCCCCGTTGATGATTCAAATGTCTCCAACTTGGCATATAATCACCCAACGGCACAGGGTCAATCTGTGTAACCTCAAGCAGATAACACGTTAAGAACCCCGCTGCACTACCTCTCGCTGGCATAGCCAAACTACCAGCTTGCCAAATAAGCTCAACAATCTCTGACATAGTTGAATAATAGCTGGCCATAGACGTATCAAGCTGTTCACTGATAATCTTTAGCTCTTTCCATTCTTCATCCAGTCGAGCGATATATTGTTCAATGGGCTTGCCTTTGTTTACAATTTTATCTTGAAGTCCCTTTTCAATCTGACTGAAAAAATATTGTTCATGTATTTCGGGCCGATTAGAGTACCAACCAAGGTTTGGGTACTTATCATAATAATCACTGAATACATGACTAATAGTAAAGTCTGGTATCTTGTCAAGCGGAAGTTGCGGGATAATTGGATTGTGTTGAATATTATAGCCCTTAATTCTTTCACTTAATTCACAACTCCATTCAAACATCTGGTCAATTTGAGCATCGTTAAAATCAATCAACAGATGTTTTCTTAATTCGGCCTCATCCATAAGATAAGCCGTTGCATAGAAATCATCAACCTCTCTATCGCCCTCTTGCGACTGTAAATAGACCTTATGAATAAAAGCGTCCTCTTTGCGGAGATAATGCGAGTCAGTAGTTGGGATGATGGGTACACCAGTTTTTTTATGAAGTTCCCACATTAAGGTATTAACATGGCTTTGGTCTGTATTGATATCTTTAGCGGGCTGAACTTCAAGATAAAGATTGTCTTGACCAAAGATAGACTGTAATTTCATGACCTCATCAAACGCCTTACTCATACCATGGCCGTCATTATATTCTTGCAGTAATAGCTTATCAATCCTCGACCCTAAACAAGCTGTACTGGCAATAACATGGCCTTGATTAGGCTTAATAATTTCTTCAAGGTCACTATAATAAGTTGGCCTACGGAACATCTTACCCTGTCTCCACGCTCTTAACCAAGCACGAGTCGAGAGTAAGCGTAGTTGGTGATGACCTTCAGTATCAAGAGCGGTTAAGATAAAGTGATAGTAAGGGACGGTATTAGGGATTTGGCGATTAAGGTTATCTTCTTCCTCAGTAAGTAAATAAATCTCATTCGCTAAAGCTAACGTAAATGGGCGTGTCTTTTCCATTTTTTCATAATAATCAAGAGCTTTAATATGACTAGATATTCCTTCATGTTCAGAAATTGAAATGCCCTTAAGACCTAAATCATATGCTCTTTGAATTAAATCAGGAATTTTACAAATAACATCTGGAAAACCAAGTAAAGCATTACTCATATCTGTATGATTATGATTGTTAAAGTAACTCAATTTCTCTCAACCTTTTCTCTGCAATCTTAAAATACCCTTCGTCTAACTCAATACCGATAAAATTCCTATTTGTATTTAAACAAGCAACACCCGTACTACCTGAACCCATGCAGTTGTCGAGAACGGTCATTCCTTCATTGGTATAAGTTTTAATCAGCCATTCGAGTAGGGCTACTGGCTTCTGTGTAGGATGCAAAGCACATTTTTGTTTATCAGTTGAAAACGTTAATACGCTTGTAGGAAATCGTTCTGTGCTATCATAAGTAGTTAAATTATGTTCACCATAATTTAATGTTTTAACACAGTTTCGTTTTTGATTTACGGTGCTTGTTTTTCTTTGATGCCCGGTAGTTTTTTGAGGATTATATATTGGTAATTTTTTATAAAAGCAACATATATTTTCATGTGCTCTTAATGGCATACGATTAGCATTAAGAAATCCTGTTGGAGTGGTTTTATGCCAAATTAGGTTATAACGCCACATTTTTTTATTACTGTTCATTAAATCAGCCATAAACAAGCCGTCAGCAAATAACATAATCATTCCGTGTTCTTTAATGATTCTATTATATTGCTCCCACAAAGTATCTAAAGGAAGAACCGTATCCCATTTGTTTCTGGCTGTGATTCCATAAGGCAAATCGCATAAAATCATATCAACTGATTTATCTGGAATATTCTTCATGACTCCAAGACAGTCACCATTATAAAGCTGATACATAACAAAACCTCCTAAAAATTAAACCGTAGATTTCTCCACGGTTTAATTTTAACATATTTAATTATGGTTGTCAAGGCTTTCTTTAAACATATCGCAAGCCAAGGTATTTTCATAACACAGGTGTCCGAACGGATATATCATACCAACTTTTTGTTCGTTTGGTGTCGGATGCTGAATCATACAGCAAAGATTCCAGTCTCCGCCTCCCATGTAATAAGCACAGTTGCCACAAACCTTATCCATACTCAATCCTCCGGCAAATCAATATGGCACCAACGGTCTGTGGGATGCACTGGGCTAGTAGCAAGTCCGTCATACCAGTATCCATTGCGCAACACAGCAACAAAACAACCCAAATCTTCTCTTTGACCAATTACGATTGTACTTATAAGTACATATTCATCCGACCCAACCGGATAATCCTCAACTTTATGCCATTTCATCAAAAATCATCCTCCCAACTTTCATCTTTATCTTCAATCTTACCAACCTCAAACTGCTTAATTTTGCCTTGGGGGTTAACCACACCATTCCATTCATTTGTAGACAAAGTTACAATCAAAGATAGGCTTTTTTTGCCCTTTTGTGTCAACTTGTCTACTTGCTCAGGGGTAGCCATAAACAACAGAAAATCAACGCCATTTACTGTAATTTTTACTGTTGTAGTGCGCTTTTCAAAGACCTGTACGTTAGTCTCGTCAATCTCGGTGTTGATGTAGAAGGTGGGTTCTGGGACACCATGCCCCCAAATATCTTTATAATCTTCACAGACTTTACATAGTTTATTTGTGATTTGTTTAGGCGTTAGAACCGCTGTAACAGGCGTTTCGCCTGAAAGTTCACTAAGGTCTTGATTATCAAACCAATCAAAGAATCGTTCAAAGTTGGACGCTTTGATAGCAATACCAGCAGCAGATTCGTGTCCTCTTGCATTAGCAAGGCCACTATTGTTAATTAAAGTAAGCACATCCACAGGAGACCTAAAACTACCGGAAATACTTGTTGGGTCTGGCTTTCTTAGTACAAAAACTACCTTATTGTACTTGCTCATAAATTTAGCAGCAATCAAACCAGTATATTCTTTGTATTGATTATCAATGAACGCTACAACGCTATTCTTATGCTCAATACAGTTTTCATCGCACTTAGTAAAAATAGCTTTTACTTCTTCGGTTTGTCGTCTATGACAACGTGTAGCTACCTTTAACGCTTGGTCTGGTTCAATATCACCGACAAATCCTTTTAGTAAAGCAATCTTATCGTCTTTACTACCATTGCGAAATACGGCGTTTACTTTAGGGCTAATATTCCAAGCAATGTTAGTGGGGGTGGGCGGTTCACCTCGCCCAAGTTTGTTAACCATATATGTTAAAAATTCATTCAATACCATCCCACCTCTTTAACCAATCACTAATATACTGCCTATTCTCCATACTTGTCAAGTCCATAACATCACTAACCAAAGACATTGCCACTAGGTCTGTATAGTCAGGGCATTTAACCCTATATAACTCTGCATATCGTTGACAGAATTTAGCCACCACCAAAGATCCGCTCGCAGAATGGTTGGTGTTTGGTTGTTGTAGACAATTCACAATAATAGCATAGGGGTTGTTACTAAAGTTATAATTATGATGATCTAAGATTATAACTTCGCAACTGTGTCGTTTTAATTCTTTACAACAGTACTCGTCTGCACTTGCATCAGGAATGATTAGTAGACTTGGCTCCCAAGCGATAATGTCATCAATGACGGTATCTTTGCTTGTCTTTGTTAAACCATGGGCTTTAGCTTCGTTGTGCTGGAAAGTTTGAACATTTGCGTTTTGCTGTTTCAAAAAAGTGTAAATTATAGTTGTTGAACAGAGGCCATCATTATCCGTGTCTACTAAAACAGCAATCTTATCCCCTTCATCAATATGATGTTTAACTACATCACACGCTTCGTCCATATTAACATACAAACTTGGTTTATCAACATATAGTCCAGTTGGGTTTAAGTATTCACCAATGTCCTTTACTTTACAAGCATCAAGATAATCGTTAATAAACGTAGAAGGGTTGATTTTAGATAGTAGAGGTTTTACTTTCAATAAATATTCCTCCTCATAATAGGCAAAGCCTTTTGATGTAATAATAATACCACACTAAAAGGCTTTTGTCAAGGGTTATTTTTAATTTTTATATCTAAACAAAAAAATTTTATTAAACCAATTCTTAGCTTTTTCATCATGGCAAAAATAAATATTACCAAATAGACGTTTAATATAAGCATCTTTTAAGTAATCCATAACATCCGGTCTTACTGGCACAAAACAAAGTCGCACAAATCGCCAAATAAAAGAAGGGATAATTAAAACAACAATACCAACCGCACAGAATGGGGTGATAAATCTATCAAGCCATTCGTCATTGTCATTATAAATTAACAAAGAAGCAATAATATAACATGCCAAAAAGCCTAATAAAAACATTTTCATAAATACCTCTCTCTGCTCTCCCACAATTTATCCCATGTTTCTTTGTCTCTGTCAGTTGCGTTTTCTTTCGGCCCCAACAACTCACCACTATCATCCCACACTATATCAACCTGACAATACCCTCTGAACATATCACACAGCCGTCTTACAGACTTACACCATTCCTCAAAGAAAGCATCGTCTTGACCGATGAAGTCACAATCCGGCACATACACGACTCGTTTGACACCCATCTTGATTAGTTGATTTCTGCGTTGCATACCAAGTTGATGACCATACATAGCAAGCGCACATGACTTGGGGCCGAACCATGTATCGAGTTTCATCGTGAACTTTTCTGATTCACCCAACCAAACTTCACCAGTTTGTTCAATCATAGGCTTATTATAGTTAATCCCATAAAATACCTGATTAGTATTAAACTTATAACACTGCCCATCCAATGTAATCAACGGCATATACTTGGCCTGTTCAACTCTATCCTTGGCCCAATTCCTAACTCTTACCCCAATCAACCTTGCCTCATCATCAAAGCATGGTATCACAGTTTGGTTACAACGCTCATAATATCGTATCTGATATTTAGCCATTGTTTCTTCGCTTATACCCTCATCTATCCATGCTTGGGGGTATAATGGGGGTAAAGTGTCAATGATGTTGCGGTTGTATTCAGGTAGTTGGTTACCATACTTTCTAACCTTAACGAATCGCTCAAGCTCAGACCAGTCATAAACGTGGGTGTTTGTAAGGGGTTTGGTTATTTTGGTGGGGTCAAGACCAGTTTTCTCAAGAATCCAGTTGCAAGCATCAAGGAATGAGCAAGTTTGGCCAAGCAGATTTAGGCGAGTTTGGACTAAACTAATGCAGTCGTAACTTCTTGAACTAGTGTAACCTATGAATATCTTAGTATCAGGAAAGAACACAAGGGCTGGGCTACCATCCATTGGATTGCGATTTTTCTCACCCGACCAACAACGCCACTCTGTATTGCTTTTGCTAAAGATAGGAATACCAAGCTCACGAAGGATGATGTCATAGTGGCTTAAAGTGAGCATTTTCTTTAATTTTTTAACGTCCACTTTGGCCACTATTCTTACCTCACTTTACATAAGTATCTTGAAATTCCTTAATTCCTTCAACCAATGCCTTAACATCCTCAATACTACTATCTTCACCAAAACTAACTCTAATAACCTCACTGGCCTCATCATTATTCAGCCCATAAGCATTTAGCACTCGATAATCATGTTTCTCAGCGCAAGCAGAGCCGCCAATAGATACATAAATTTGTTGAGATGCAAGGTACTGTTGGAGAGCATCCGCATTTAATCTGGGTAGACGAATGGCATTGATTGGATAACAATAAAATTCGCTAAAAATTGGCTCAACATAAGAAAAACTAATAGCGTTTTTTATTATGGCTTTACTTAAACAATCTACTAATTCAGCATAATGCCATATTCGCTTACATAAAGATTGCTTATCGCAAGCATCCTCAACCGCTTGCGTCATAGCTAATGCACCAGCGAGATTAGGTGTGCCATGCAACTTAAAACCATCAAGCCATTCGTCGAAGCGGTCTGATACCCACATAGCTCCAATACTAAGTTCAGTGCCTAACTTATGTCCGCTCCACACAGCGCAGTCGCACCACTGGTCAATATTTGAGGGAATGGGTGTATGACCAATCATAGCCGTTATGTCACAAATGTAAAAAGTATCATGTTCGTGGCATAGCTTACCAATTTCTTCAATTGGCATGATTTCACCTGTTAGGTTATTAACACCCATCAAACAAACAATCAACTGCTTATCACCATGATATGTTTGAATAACGTGTTTTAAGCTATCAATATCGCCCCATTGGTCAGCAAATCGCCATACGCTATCGTGTTCATATATTGAACAAATAGTTAGATATTCATTTGTTTCGTCATAAATATGAGTAAATAGATTCTCAATCAACTGACTACTTGTTCCACCAAAAACAACCTTGCCTTCTTTAGCCCCGATAGCCTTCTTTACTCTATTTTCTGCTTCAGATAGTAGACGTTTTTCCCTATAAGCATAGTTGGCATTAGGGTTAAGGAAATAACCTTCGCCCAACACATCACGATATAATTGTTGGGGGTATTTAACCACAGGACAGGTCGAGGCATAATCTGCGTATACCATATTACCCTCCAATCAAATGCAACACATCAAACAAAACCCCGGAGAAACAAATCCCACTCACAAAACAGCCTACACAAGCAGAACTATAACGTTTATCTTTATAAGCGGTCTTAGCCGTCCACAGATTAACAAAGGCTAGAACCAATAACAATCCAGTTAATACAACCTCAAACATTTTCTTTCTCCTTTACTTATTTCTCATTCAACCAGTGATCTAAGGTAATAACCATCAAAGCAACTAAAGCAACAGGCCAAAATGTAGTCAACACAACGATTACAACAAGCTCTTCAAACTCATCCATCTTATGACCGCTATTGCTAATTACAGTGTTAGCTAAACAAATACCTAATAGTACATACACCAAAAAAGCAATAATCTCGCCCATATCAATCCCTCCATGTCTGATATTCTATTGAGCACTCAATGGGTGTATTGCGCCCTTCAATCTCTTGATACCTAATCATCTTAACCTTCATTGGTCGACCTGTCTCTTTAAGTTGCTGACACAACTGCATAAACTGGCCTTGCGCCATCTGTTCTGGCATAGACATTCGCTGACGCTGGACAAGTGCGTTGCCCTCATAAATCTCTACAAGATAATCTGTTGTATCGAACAGGCTGTTTATGTTAAACATCATGCTTTTGCCCACCCCCAATTCCGTTTAATACAGCGAACTTTAACCTTTTTAATCATGTCTTGGTCATTGACCGGTTCAAGCTCATCTTCACTAAACCAGAAATAACTATTATCAGGAAGCTGATCAATAGAAACGATAGATTCTTTTGGGAAATCTACAAGAAAATTAGTACCCCAATGGTTGATTTTAATTACTGTACCAACAGTGCCCACAGGTGGACTCCAAAAACCCTCTCTCCCCACATACTTAACCATTTGACCAAGATAGAATTTTGCCATAATAAGCCGCCTCCTTTTCTAAGATACTTGAATTATATCACAAAGGAGGCGGTTTGTCAAGGATTAAATATATAGTTTTGAGTCTTGATTTACAGCTACAACACGGCTGGATTTGCCTTGCTCTACCAACTTTTCTTTAAGTGTCTTAGCAAAGGACACTTTACCATCCATATCACCATGCACGAGACATACCTTATTATACCGTAGAGTAGTTAAGTAATCCATTAGTTCTTCATAGCTTGCATGGCTTGACCAAGATCTTAACTCAACAATCTTAGCCTTGTTCTCAAGCACAATACCATTAACCTCTACAAATGGTTCACCAGATTTAATTTTAAACGCAAGGTTGTTCTCACCACTGTAACCAATGAACATAAGAGTATTATTAGGATTAGGTAAAGCCGTTGTTAGGTGACTTAAAATTCTCCCCCCGGACAAAAACCCTGACGCAGCGATGATAATACAATGCTCATTAGACATCTGCAACGCCTTGCTATCTATTGTTTCACTGATAAATTTGAGTCTTGGCCACTTCATTACTTTCAACCACTGTTCAATCTCAGGCCAAATATTGCTAATCTTAATGGCCAATGGACTATCAAGATAAACAGGAATATCAGGTAACAACCCATCTTCCCACATTTCATACAACGCTGTCAACAGCTCTTGAGTCCGTTGTAGAGAAAAACAAGGGAACAGGATTCTATGGCTATCTCTAACCACAGCCTCAATCTTCTCAATGTCCTTGGGCCTATCTTTCACACTATTTGGTCTGGTAGGTTGACAATAAGTACACTCATGGATAAGCATATCTACAAAGGGCAACGGCTCATAAGGGATTGTATAGGGACGCTCAATTTGACCACCTACATCGCCACTAAACCCTACTCTATATTCTTTATATCCTTGTGTCATAGACAAATATACTTGAGCGGAATATAAGATGTGGCCAGCAGGATAGTATTCAAACCAAATGTTTTTTGTTAAGTTGGTCTTTTGGTGATAATCAACCTCAATACATCTGTCCAATGCCGTTTCAATATCATCAGCAGTATAAAATGGGCTGTACCCTTTACCATGTTTATTGTTTAGCTTGATACAGTCAGATTGATGGATTTTTAGGCTATCCTCCCACAGCAGTCTCAAAATTGGCTTAGACCCTAATGGCACAAAAACATGGGCTTGGGAACCTTTAGCGAATAAAGCTGGAACAAGGGCACTGTGATCTGCATGGGGATGACTGAGAATAACCCACTGGATTTCTTTTACACGCACAGACTTGAGGAAGTCTTTGTTATTCTGATAGTCTGTGGCCACATCATGGCCTTGAGAAAGACCACAATCTAACAGAATTCCATACTGCTGAAATCGTACAAGATGAGATGACCCAGCTACCGCAACAGAGGCATTAGATGAGAACTTAACATAAGGTTTAGCTGTGCCGCTTCCCATTTTCTACCTCCATCATCAACACCTTATATAGCATACAATCATGGTAATCATAATCTGCCCTTGGCATTACATAATCACTGATTTCTTGCAATCTTTGGCATCTGGTAATCTTAGCTAAACATTGCTGTGCCACACCACACTGATAGCAAGGGCTTTCTTTTAGATACTTAATTCTTTCACTCATCTTCACAGCACCCATCTTCACACTCATTATTTGTTTGAAATCCAATAACTTGAGTATGCGTCTCTTCAGGTTCTTCAGTGGCGTATTTAGATGCTTCATAATTCAATTTAACCGACTTCAGACCAAACACGTTACTTACCCATCCACCGATAGCGTCAAGGGCAGGAACCCCAGCTACAAAAAAGGCAACCGCCCCAAGTGCAGCATATAAATAAGTTAGATCATGTTTTCTTTTTTCATTCATTAAAAATCCTCCAATTCGGTTGGTCTAATGTCGGCCAATACATTATTTTCATCGTCTGTGACAAAATAATCGTGGCGTTGGAATGTGCCACGGTCAAAGTATGACCATAGTTTTAAACGTTTGTCGCCATAGATACCATAGCGTGACTTGATGATAAATTCACAGATATTAGGCATTGGTTGACGGTTATCACCCACTCCATTACGCTTTAGATAAGGCTCAATCTGCTTCATGTCTTTGCGTAGATAGGATGTTGGGATGATAATGGAACCAAAGTCGATTTTGTTCTTAGTCGATTTGCCACCAGCTAAGGCTGTTTCATCGACAAAGCTAAGGGCTTTCCATGTATCATTTAGTTGTTGGCTTGTTAAGATACCTACGTTCATATCCTCGGCCATTGTCTTTAATTCAGTAGCCAAATACAGTAATACTTGGTCTTGTCTACCGGCATTACCTACAACCTCACGGTATTCTTGGCTAATATCGCCCTGTTGCTCCATATAGTCAAATACACAATAACCAATACCCTCACATTCAACCATCTCTTTGATTTTGCGTTTCAGAGCTTTGGTGTTAAAGTTGGGCATAGATGTAATATGCAGATTGGATTGGGCGATAATCTCACCAGCTTTAATAACACGGGCTTCTTCATCAGGCGTACATAGGCCATTCTTAATAGACCTATACTCAACCCCACTCACAGCAGACCAGAACATTGGTTCAACCTCTGTCTCAATGTCTTGCTCTGTGGCGATGAATAGAGTAGGCGATTGGTAATTATCATTAACAATAAAGTCCCCGACCTCATCTGACCATAGTTCTTTTGCCCCGACTTTGGCCAAATCAGCTACACCAAGGCGACTTTTACCCGTGCCAGATCCACCGCCTCTTAACCCTAAATGCCCTCTACACCATCCATTCCAGATTGTACTTAGATAACCACTCTGGAACAAAGCACCAAATGACGGTTGCTCCTTAAAACCAGCCAACCTTTCAGCTACATTCTCGCCAGCCTTGATTTCATTCCGCACATACTTAACATCATACTTAGTTCTCAGCTTTGCCGACTTAAACTCAATGTCAGTAAGGATCTCGCCAATAGTCCACTTGTTTAACTTGGCCATTTGCTCTGTTTCATCGAGCATTTCATCATAGTAATCAGCAATATTATACCCATCCTCTTTAAGCTCACGCAATAGGCTGAACTTACGCAAGGTGGTATAATATAGCTCAAAGCTCTCAGGCGAACATAGCTCTTTTACAGTTGGCACAAAGTCAAGAAAATTACTATCATTTAGCGTTTCATATTGTGCCGGGTAATCCTTGACATAATTATCAATTTCAACCTCACTAACGCTACCAGCCCCAACTTCGGCCAACTTACAAGTAGCGATAAAGATGATACGATGAACTGGCTCAGGGTCAAAGTCGGTTTTGGTCAAGGGGTAAGATGGATTGAATAAAAGTTGGGTGTTGTTCATTAAGCAACCAAGCAAGAGTGAAGCCATGTTAGAATTGTATAGCATACATTATCATCCCTCCTTTATCTTAATCATACCACCATCTCAATCAAAAGTCAAGTCATCTTTAATCTTTCTTTGAGGCCGATATTTCTTGACCTTAATAGGTAGAATTGTACCTATTTCATCTGCTTTTTCTTTGGCTTCGGCCAACTTATCCCTGAACATCTGTGTAGCGTCAATATATTTTGGAAATAACTGATACAATCCATACTCGCCATCAATCACTACTTGTTCATAGTCTTTACAATATTTAAGGATATAGTACACATCTTTATGTGTTAGGTCATATTCTTTCATAATGTTTTTGAGTTGAGCAGTTAGCAACTTCCAGTTGGCATTTTCGCCCCACATAGATTGAATCAAATCTGTGACTTTACGGCGGTCTTTCTGTTCTTGTTCTGTTAGTTTAGAGGTGGCCATATACTCTCCTATTGAAAAAGACGGCCAGCGTTGGCCAGCCGTCTTTGATTTAGTTTATTCTTTTAAGGACAATTCAATACAATCTTTTGCAGAATATCCTTTTCTTACATATCGAGCTATCTTATCTGTATACAACCCCAAATCTTTTTCCCATTGAGCCACAGTTTTGGTTACGCCTTGATACGTTAAAAAATGTTTTCGTCCTACTTTTTTAATTCCTTCCCCCAACTTGTCTTTAGACATTGTTTGCCTTGTGGGTGTTGTTAGGGCTTTTTCAACCGACCATTGGCATTTGTTTATCCGCTGTTTGAGCATACCATAAGGCATGCCAAATTCATCGGCCCATTGTGCCATTGTTTTAGTCTTTCCATTATAGGTGAGCAAATGATTGTTTATAGTGTTATTCATTTGCTCTTTACGAGTGCGCCATCTACAATTTTCCGGACAATAGTCTTTATCATTTTTAATGCGGTCAATTTCCAACCCTTCTTGATAGCCACTATCTAAGGCCCACTGTTTAAAAGAGGAGTAATCTTGCGACCATTCATCGCACATTTTTATGCCTTTGCCACCATAATATTTGTAATCTTTACTATTGGGGTTATTGCATCTTGCTTTAATATGACACCAACATACATACAATTTTTCTCTTTTTCTCATAAAAATTTCCTCCAAAATTTTATTAGAGTAGGGAATATGTGGAGGCATATTCCCTTAAATGAGAGAGGAGCGACCTCATTCTCAACCTCTTTGGTATATTATACCATATTTTAAAGGAAAAGTCAAGAAAATTTTCTATTGTTTACAAATTGTTCACAATTTAATCTTCAACTTCGTCCAGAGCATCCCGCAAATCATCAATAATCATAATAATCTGCTCAGTCTGGGCCTCATTAGTCTCACTAATCTTATTGCCCTCACCAAGATACTTCTCAACAATTGCAATGGTCTTATCCTTGTTTACCTTATATAGCTTCTTATACAAGGGTTTAACCTGTTCCATAGCTTCTTCATAGGTTAGCTGCTTAACAGTAGATTCATCTTTAAATGTGCTATAATCAACAGCCTGAATACCGCTTTCCTGAGACTCTTTTTCCACAGCTTCTTTTAGAGCCTCTTGTACCGCTTCAGCAGTAAACGGTGTAATCTCAGGAGCCATATACTTAAACCGACCACCAGCAAGGAACTGAGGGCAGTTTGCAAAGTAAACACTGGACATCTGGGGATTGCCATTCTCATCAAAGCCATTGCTCTTTACATAGCCAATCAGGTCAACAGCGTCAATGATAAGGTCAATAGTACGCTTATCACCCTTGGGGTATAGTTGCACATATTCCTCGTTGGTCTTGGGGTCAATCATCTTGCGTTCCTCAGAGTGAGAAATAAACACAATGCAGTACCCAGCGTTTAGTAGCTTGTTCCACTCGCCAAACCACTCATTTTCATATTCCTTCCAAAGACCATAACCACTATTGCCATCATTCAAACGGGCTACGCCTTGCATACCACACACATACTTCTCGCACCACTTAATAGCTACATCAAGAGTATCTACAATAATAGTAGAATACATAGCACGAGCCTTGTCAAGCGTCTTGGGGTCAGTCAACTGCTTGTTGACCTTCTTAAAATCAGACCACTTTGTTAGAGGTGCATAAGCAAGACCAGCAATGGCGTTAATGCCTTGCTCAAACCGCAGATAGTAAGGCTTGGGGAACCGCACGGCCTGTGCGGTTTTCCCCAACTTACGCTCATTGGAGTGTAGTAGGATTAGCTTGCCCTCGATACCATTAGAAACAGTAGAAATAGAGGGAGAAAAAATATCAATACCAGAATTTGCCATGCTACATCACCTCAATTAGAATTCATCCTCAGAACTATTTTCATCATCGCCCCAAGGATTCTCATCATCGCCAAAATCATCAAAGTCATTAGTAGCCTTTTTGCCCACACGCTTAGTCTTGTACTCGGCCTTTCTATCCTTTAGATTAGTAGTAGAATTGCTCTTAGTGGTCTTGTTGCCACCATTCTTGGCAAACTCATCTTTCTTGACCTGATACATCTTAATGGCCTTCTTGACCACAGAGCTGTCCATCCATAGGGTCTTGACAGGAGTCTGTTTACCGTTCTCATCTTCAACATACAGCTCATCAGGCTCCTCAACAATGTCCATACCAGCAAGCACAAACTCAGTGCGGGTAGACACGTTAGAGGTATCAATCTTACCAGCACGGCCAATACCATGCTTCTTCGCCACTCCACCAAAAGTAATGGTGTTCACGTCCAGAGTGGCGTCAATAGTACAGCCATTTTCAACAGCATCATTAACGTCATCCACAAGGTCATCAGGCACGATGACACTAACAGGGAACACCTCACCCTTACCATTGGCCATATACACAGTCATCACACCACGGCCAGTTTCCTCGGCCTCACCATCAACCATCTTAGTTTCAGGTACATTCTTAGTCATGCAACCGCTCATATTGACGGTGATACCATATTCCATACCTTCCTTGTAGGCAGTAGTGGATACCTTGCTCACACGGAACTGAGGGGCCTCCTTGACCTCCTTACCGTCACGGCTCATAAACATATTGTTCTCAAGACGGCCTTCAACCACAACAACAGAAGGGGCGTTGCCATTGCCATTGACTTCAGGGTTTAGTTCCATCATATCAGTGGCCATCTTCCACTGACGGGATTCCTTACCATCCAGACCCTTGGACGCAAAGTAAATCATAAAGGTGACAATGCCACTGTCAGTGCGAACGTCAAACTTGCCCTTGATACACTCAGCCTTGACCTTCTCACCTGTTGCAACACCGTTCTCATACAGCTTTACCTCACAGTCCTCACGCTTCAGACCCAATTCATAGACCGTACCAACACAACGATAAAAATTCTTACTCTTGTTTAGAATATCCATTTTTCATACCTCTATAAATTATTATAATTTTAACACAGAAAGGGCCTGTGTTATTAACCCATCAACTTATATTACCTTGCTTTGTAAAGTAGTTTTAGAATTAAATTTGTTATTTATTTAATTGGAGTTTTAGCTTCTCTGGGTTTTTTCATACGCGCACTAGCCGCTTGCTTTTGTTCTTCGGTAAATCGCCTTTTGGTAGGTGGTTTAGGCGCTCTAAACCAAGATACTAGTATGTGAGCAAGAGTACCACCTTCATCTTCAGAACAAATTTCAACTTCATTAGGGTGTTCTTTAGCAAGCTTATAAATCATATTAATATACTTAGATTCACCAGAATAAAAAGTTGCGTGTTTGTCGCCTTTCACATATTCAATCGATGTTTCTCGATCCATTCTCATCCTCCTTAATCCCCAATTTTTCCTGAGCCATCTTTACATCTTCATTTAAAATTTCAATGGCCTCATCAACCGTCTTACAATCCTTAATCTTGTCCACACATCTCAAAGAATGAGTATACCAGCCCGTTTGAATCCCTTGTAGACGAATCTTATCAAACGTATCTGCAAGTACTGGCTGAATTAACTCCTTCAGGTCTTTATTGCTTGTTTCTTCTGTGGCCGCATCAAGAAAAGCCTTGAGCTTGGGATTATTGTCAATCATCTGCTTTAGCTTTTCTCGTTCAAGCCGTTCACGAGTTCTCTTATCCATTATTCACCTCTATCACAATGTGGGCAGTAAGGCTCATATAAGATCTCATAAGCATCGACCTCACTATGATATTCCCTTACTTGCTCGTATTTGATTTTTGTTCCACACTTAGGGCAAAGCCCTTTATCATCAAACCATTGCTCAATTCTGTGTACATCCTCGACTCTGGCACTTGCATTCATTAAGTATAGCATACAGTCTACCATAACATCAGGTTCGTCACAAAAATGAGTTTCAATGGCCTCGATGACTTCACTCATCATCTTAGGATACATTACACCTTCTCCAATCCATCAACTCTGATTAAATAACAAGGTTCATTATCATCGACTTTGCCATTACTGAAAACAAAATATTTTTGTACATAAGCCAACATCTTATCTCCCTCGTGCTCAATACCCCAAGGTGTAATGGCTTTGACGATCTGCCAATCCTTTGCCTTGTTACTCATATTTTACCTCCTTAAAATTCCATCAATGCCGTAGCATTATTGACGTTATCCTGATTTGCCTTAATATATCTTGTAGTCACGGCCAAAGAGCTATGACGTAAGACCTTACTAATAGTGGCCACCGGCACACCCTTATCGCTCATAATCGTTGCACAACCAGCTCTCAGCCCATGGCAACTAAGCTCATTCCAATAGCTCAATCCAGCCCTACGAGCAGCAGATTTAATAGTCTGAGACACGCTATTGTCGCTTAGTTGATGATTCTGGAAAGAAGCGAACAGATAGGGGCAATCATCATCACGCAGACGCAAATACCGCTCAATCGCCTGTTCAGTAGACTGATTAATATAAACCTTGCCGCCCTTATCACCCTTGGTTACGGGCAACTCAATCTCTCGGTTGTTCTCCATAGCTTTCTTGTACTGGTTGATGGTGATATTGGCCATCTCACAAAACCGAACACCAGTAGAAAGCAAGAAGCTAAACATGGCCTTATCACGAGGAGTACGAGCATAAGAGATAAGCTGTCTTGCATCTTCCTCAGTCATGCGGGGCTTTTCCTTACTCTTGATGTTGCTGGGGCGCTTGAGGTTCTTGCTTGGGTCAGTCTCAACCACACCAACATCAGTCAAAAACTTAAAGTAAGACCGAACAGCAGCAACCTTATTAGCTACCGTTGCGCTGGCCTGATTAGCAATACCAGCTTTCCAATCAATCAGGTCGAGGTAAGTAATGTCCTGTTCAGGCTTGTTGATGGTCTTGAGCATCTGGTTGATGTGATTGGTATAGCCACGCATTGTGTTCTCAGACATCTTTTCAGCCTTCATATAATTAACAAAACTCTCAATCATTTTATTAACCTCCTTTGATTTGTCTTTATGATACCACAAAAGCTCGAACTTGTCAAGAGTTTTTTCTAAACAAATTCGAGCTTTTGTGACAGAAAGGAAGTATATTATGAAGTATAGGAGGTAAACCATGCCATGGGGAACATGGCTTTGGGATAGGGCTGATAGGCTCAACCCTTGAAAAGCCTCGTTCAATATAACCTCACCTTTATTCATCCAACCGTCTGGCAACAGGTAGTGAGTATGAGGATTATAGAAGGAGCCACCTTCTAAAGCAGAAAGGATTCAAAGGAAAACTCAAGCTCATGCGCTATTGTTTTCCATAATCAAACATGACCTACACGCTCTGGCCAAAAACCCGTTCGCCCTACCTCACATCCTCATCCTCGGCCATGTTTGATTGTTTGGTGTGCCCCGCTATCCTACTTTCACGGGGATATGTGACCTCGTTCTCTTTCATCAACTGTGGGTCAGCCGATTTAGCCGTTGGGAGGTTTGAATTTGGAAAGAAGCCTCGCATCCCCCATCTTCTACAACCTTTATTGTCCCACTTCGTTATTTGTATTTCGCACGAGAACCCCAATAGGCGGTCTGGTAGGAGGTAGGTGATTCGAACACCTGTGACACGATTATAAGTCGTGCATACTTGGCCACTATATGAACCTCCTATAAAGCGGTTTTACAGGCTAACCGCAAACCTTTATCTTGATTAGATTCTATCATAGAAAAATGGTATTGTCAATAGATAAATTGAAATTTAATCAACAATTTTTACACCTAATTTTGATTCTGCTTCTGCACGGGTCATAGTAGGCACTTCTTCATGCCATTGGGTCGACATTAGATTGTCTAGTTCGCGCTTTTTATCTTCATTGTCCTCGCTATGTGCCCAAGTAGCTGGTCCCCAAGCAGAATCATGAAATCTTCTATTCATATAACCAGCAGTCTTAGAATATATAGCACAATCGGACACATAAGTTTTACCATCCTCTTGCGCCTTGAGCCACATTTCAGCAGTATTCAGGATAGTCTTTTCCTTGCCCATATTTTCGTCCTTGTTTTCGACATCGATTGTTGTATTCCGCTTTTCAGGATAATACGTACAATAACACGTATCCCCATTGCAATAACATTTTTCACGTTCTCTTGTACCCCAGCACTCACCACTAAATTTACCCGGCTTTTCCTCGATTACATGGTAACAATCACAGAACATTAAACTTCTCCTTTCAAATTCAAAAACCAATCTGCATTTACATCTTCATCAAGATAAAAGAATTTATGGCCACCTACTGTAACAGCATGATTTAGGCTTTCATGCCAACGACTATAAACCCGTTTAGGCGCATAGAAAAACAAAATTGGATTTTCAGACACAAACTCACCATCGTTGAAAACACGGCTTACAGCCTCACAGACCTCACCCCAATAATCAGGATTTGAATTTTGCAGTTCGTCATCCCAACCAGAATATTGATATTTTTTACGCACTTCTGATGCAGAGAGGTTGTCTTTGGCCATAGCATTAAGTAAACATTGAGCAACACCCATTTTACCTTCTATAGATTCTCCCTTGGCTTCACCTGCCACAATACATTCAATCATATATCTATCATCTTCTGTGATAACATAAAACGGCTTATCATATTCTATAATATATAACTTTAAGTATTGAGTTTGGCTTTCTAAATTGATAATTTTAATACTATTATTTATAATTTTTTTTAGATCTTGTTTTTGTATTTCTATTTTAATTTCTGTAATTTTATATCCAATAACAAAAATTGTAGTTAAGATCTCAAGTACTAAAATCAAAATCAAAAATTTATTTATATTTTTTTTACTCAAAACTAAATTTCCTTTCTGTAAATGCGAAACCAAAACTGAAAATTGAAATTCAAAAATCGAATTCAAAAATGGGAATCATTCTCATTAACTCAAAAACAAAAATCAAATTTCCATATGGTTTTACATTTTTATTTTATGAGACCATTATAGCATAGCCGTTTAGCTTTGTCAATAGACACCAAAAAATTTTTTCATACGCATCTACACAACCAGCTACATTATCATTTGTATACGCAGCAACAACCGCATTTACATTGACATAACCACGTTCATAGCCACGTACATTCATACACAGCTTGGTGATTTTGCATGTATTTGTTAATAGGTTGATGGGTTCACACACCAACTTTGGCCATCTGTCTATTTATCTATACGTCTACATATCTATTCAAACATCACTCACCTTATCCACATATCTACAGAATTTTGCACATGGATCGGTTTATGCGTTAACTGAGCTATATATACCCATCTATCCAAATCCACGCCTATGGCGTTAAATCTACCCGTCTATCCATTCATCCAAACCTCTCTATACAATCCATTAAATTTATCCATCTATTCATATAAGATCCATTCATATATCCAAAACCTTACACATTTGTCCAATATAGATTCATATATACATATATTTATATATCCATATATATACTATATCGCCGGAAATTTAAAAAACACACTTAATCACACGCTCATGTACGTGGAATTTGAAAAATTTTTTAATTTTAGCGATTTAATCAACTAAACCGTTACACTTTAAATCGCTAAAGTGATAAAGAAAAAGGGGCTGAAGCCCCCTTCTTTAGTCGAGTTCCCCAAAATCTCTATACCCGTCTTTTTCAATGTCAATCCATTTTTGAGCTTCTGCGACTGTCTCCGCTTCAACCAACGGCACCCCGGCTAAATCTCGAATGATGAAACCATAGCCGACTTCTTGAATTGTGTACCCTCTGTACTGCCTTTTTTGTTCCTCCTGTTTTTGTTTTCCCGTTTGGGATTGTCTATATAATACCAGATGCAGCCCCATTTTGCAATAGTCAATTTCAACAAAAGTTTAAAAAATTTTCAGCTATTTTGCCCACTTACTTTATTGCTTTACATAACTAAAGTTTTTGTACATTCTCTCCCCTCCCTAGCCCCTTCCCGGAGTGGTCAAGTATAGTATAACACTATTTTCTGGGTTTGTCAATAGGTTTTTTAAAAAAATTTTTCTTTTACGATTTAGTGTAGTCAAGTCTGGACACAAAAAAAAGAAGGGGCCAAACGGCCCCGTTCTTTTATACAATTTCGTACCAGTCGTTAAACTTTGCATAAAAGTGTCTAACTTGGTGATGTCCGTTATATGTCTGCTCTTCGTCCATTGCTGCCCATTTCGTAGAGCGCTTTTCCATAATTGCAGTATAAATCTGCGCCTTTACATCGCTTTCCACCTTCTCAACCTTTCCCGTCTTTTCCATGATAGGAATAAGATACATTGTATCGGCGTTGTACATTGCGTCAGCTTCAATAATGGCTTCTTTGATATTCTTTGCTTCAAGCGGCTTGTATTCGCTGTACAAGGGCTTGTAGCTGGCTCTGTAGTCAATATAAAGAACGTATTTCATAATTTACCTCCCGGCCTATGGCCTTTATTGTTGTTTCCCTTGCTATGGTTATAATATATCATACCTCACAGCGTTTTGCAATAGTTAAACTACACAAAAACTCAAAAAATTTTTAGACGTTTTTACTGTTGCAAAAGCAACAAAATAAACGCTTATTTTAGCAATGCCTCTGTAACGCATTTTAAAGCCCCTTATAGCCATTTTAGCATGAGACGTAAA
>OGOX01000111.1_pt1 | contig 67423 bp, 64 predicted proteins | sample 1552761 | NCBI WGS metagenome assembly OGOX01 (sample SAMEA2580212, study PRJEB22360) | human gut metagenome | biome: human gut; feature: human-associated habitat; material: faeces | place: Denmark | collected 2008/2010
CATTATTTTTTATGACAGAACTTAAAGTATCCTGAACTGCTTTCGGCTGTTCATGGATCTCTTTCATCATAAAGTGTTCAAATCCTGCTTTTTCTGCTGCTTCAGCATCCCACTTAATTTCTGTTGTCTGCTTTTCAATCTCATCCCCATCAAGGTTAAAGAAATGAGCTTCTCCAGGTGTCAATCTGGCAAATTCCAGATTACCAATGTAATAAACATTTCTTGTATATTTCAGAATAGCCGGGACATCAGAAGCTACATAGGTTTCTCCGTCTGCCACTCCTATAATCATTGGACTGTCTTTTCTTGCTACCCAAATTTCTCCCGGATAATCTTTGAACATAAGTTCCAGGGCATAGGAACCACGCACACGAACCATCGTTTTTGCAATCGCATCAATCGGTCCGAGATTATACTTCTTATAATAATAGTCCACTAGTTTAATTACTACCTCTGTGTCAGTCTGACTGTAAAAAGTATAACCATGCTTTAATAATTTTTCTTTAAGTTCTGTATAATTTTCAATAATACCATTGTGTACGCCAACTACTTCTGATTCTACTTCTCCAGAACCTGATCTTGTACAATTTCCAGATACATGCGGATGTGCATTAATCTGACTTGGCTCTCCATGTGTTGCCCAACGTGTATGTCCGATTCCACATGTTCCTATCAGTGCTTTTCCTTCATCTGTTTTTTCAATCAGATTGCCTAATCTTCCCTTGGCTTTAACCACCTGTGCCAAACGCTCCCCATCTCGCACAGCGATTCCAGCCGAATCGTACCCTCGGTACTCTAATTTAGACAGACCATTTAATAAAATAGGTGCTGCCTGCTGTGTTCCAGTAAAACCAACTATTCCACACATTTCAATCTCCCCATTCTTATCATTGTATTCTCTATTATTCTAACAATCTATTCTTTATTTTTTTTGCAGGTGTTCCTGCAATAATAATATTGGACTCTTCAAAATTTTTTGTCACAACAGAATTAGCCCCTATAATATTGTTGTTTCCTATTTTGACATCTCCACATACTACTGCATTTGTAAATAATGTAACATGATTTCCAAGTCTTGGTTCTCTTTCGCCACCACCATTTGATACAATTGCAGAATTTACAAATAGCCTTGCATCTTCACCAACATCTCCATTAGTTATAATAGAGCCTAAATGAACTATACATAACCCCTTTCCACAACTGTTCAATCTAACTTTCATACCATATTTAAATCTTAATCTATTTAATTTGACCAAGCTCAAATAGTACATCCATTTTTTCCCAGTATTAAGGTAATATTCCGTTTTTCTAAGTCTTTTTTGATACTTAAAAATAGCATCGTTTTCCGTTAGCGGAAATACCCCCCCCACTAATGTTCTCTTTGGATATTTCGCACCTTCATATTTAATCCATTCTTTCAAATCCGATGCAGAACTAATTATCTCATGTTCCCATACGGTTGAAGTATCTCTTGCGTATGTTTCATTCATTTCTATGTTCATTATTTACTTCCTCCATACAAAATAGTATCAATCCCGTCTATATAAATCCCTTGTATATACTTTATCTTTCACATCATCTAAACAATCATTATATCTATTTGCAATGATTGCCTGACTCTGCTCCTTAAATTTATCCAAATCATTCACAACCTTACTTCCAAAGAAAGTGCTTCCATCTTCCAATGTTGGCTCATAAATAATAACAGATGCTCCTTTAGCCTTGATTCTCTTCATAACTCCCTGTATAGAAGACTGGCGGAAATTATCTGAATTTGATTTCATAGTAAGACGATATACACCAATCACAACCTCTTTTTCCATAGAAGCATCATAAGTATTTTCATCTTCATAAGCATAATACCCTGCCTTCTGTAAAACACGATCTGCTATGAAATCTTTCCTGGTTCTATTTGATTCAACAATAGCAGACATCATATTCTGTGGAACATCTTCATAATTAGCCAAAAGCTGCTTAGTATCCTTTGGTAAGCAATAACCACCATATCCAAATGACGGATTATTATAATGTGATCCAATTCTTGGATCAAGACACACACCGTTAATGATCTGTTGTGTGTTCAATCCTTTCATTTCGGCATATGTGTCAAGCTCATTAAAATATGATACTCTGAGAGCCAGATATGTATTAGCAAATAACTTCACTGCTTCCGCTTCTGTAAATCCCATAATCAAAGTATCAATATTCTCTTTAATAGCACCTTCCTGTAATAATCCGGCAAATGTATTCGCAGCCTTTACAAGTCTAGCATTTTGAATATCCGTTCCCACAATAATTCTTGACGGATATAGATTATCGTACAAGGCCTTAGATTCACGCAAAAACTCAGGGCTAAAAATAATATTGTCACAATGAAATTTTTCTCTAATACTTGCTGTATATCCTACTGGAATTGTCGATTTTATAACCATAATCGCATCTGGATTATATTCAATAACCAACTTGATCACAGCTTCTACTGCTGATGTATCAAAGAAATTTTTCTTACTGTCATAGTTTGTGGGAGCAGCAATAACTACAAAGTCCGCATCTTTATACGCTGATTTTGCATCTAATGTTGCCGTTAAATGCAATTTCTTCTCTGACAGATATTTTTCAATATATTCATCCTGAATTGGAGATTTTTTTTGGTTTATTAATTCTACTTTTTCTGGAATAATATCTACTGCCATCACTTCATGGTGTTGCGATAACAAAGTAGCTATGGATAATCCCACATATCCAGTTCCTGCAACTGCAATTTTCATATTCGCATACCTCCTGCTTTACACTTCTGTTTCTACTGAATTTTAGACTATATCATAAAATTCCTTTAAAATGGACGTTCCATTTTCTAAAATTTCTTTTGTCTTTTTATAATAATTTTCTGCAGTATTTTCTACATAATACGGATTAATTATTTTTTCATTTTTCCCGGTAATCTCTTTCATTGCCTGACCGATCATACTACTGTCGCAAGTGACATCAATAACACTGTTACCATGTACTCGTCCTCTTTGTCTATCTCCAATATTAATTGTATACCTTCCTAATGACGGTGTTTCAATAATTCCAGATGAAGAATTTCCTATTAATGCCACAGAATTTTTTACTAAATATAAAAACGAATCTACATTCAAGTTTTCATAATAATACGCATTTTCATGTTCATCCACATAATTGAGCCATGAAGAACGTATGATATCAGATTTTGTATCTGCATTCGTCCCCATAAAAATAACACTCATTCCATTCATATTTTCCTGCAATGCAGTCAATACTTCTTTCACCTGATCTTCCATTTTCACATCAGTTAGTGTTTCGGGATGAAAAGCTACAACCCAATATTTTTGTGGAATAAGTTCTTTTACTTTTTCAATTACTTTCTCTTCATCTATCTTGCAACAATTTTCTGCCCCTAATGCCCCAAGATAAAATACTCTTTTAGGATCTTCTCCCAACTGTATTACACGTTTTCTATATTCTTCTGTACTGGTAAAATGATACTGACTCATTTTGGTAATAGAATGACGTATAAATTCATCATAATTGCCATATGTAACTTCCCCACCATGTAAATGCAAAATTGGGATTCTTTGCATAGCTGCTGCAATCGCAACCGCCATCATTTCATATCTATCTCCAAGTATAATTAATAAATCAAATTTATTATTTTCAAAATAATTTCCAAAACAATCTAAAGCTGTTGCCATGCAATGCATCACATTCGCATTACTGTCATTCTCTATATTTAGCGGAATCTCCAAATCGATTTTAAATCCATCCTGTCGTATTATATCTACAGAGTGACCAAACTTATCTTCCAAATGTGAGCCTGTAACCAATACTGAAAACTCTATAGCTTTGTCATTATCTAATAATCTTAAAAAATTTTTTACTATTCCATAATCTGCTCTTGAACCAGTCGCATACGCTACTCTATACTTTCCCATACTAACCTTCTTTTACTGATTTATAATAGTTTCGGCAATTTTAAAATCAAGTTCTGTATCTATATCTATACTGCGCTCTGCCGGCATTTTATATGCGTAACAATCTTCTCTATACAGATTTGTATTTTCCAAAAAAGCCTTCACATCTGCCATATAAATTGCCCCATTTATCCTATAAAACGTTTCTAATTTCTGTCTTTGTTTATTACTGTCTGCCCGCAAAAATCCGGATAACGAATTATTTTCTGGTAAAGTATTACTCCACAATGGCGAATGCTCCATTTCACAAACTGATACAACCGCTATTGCATCTTTCTCTTTAAATAATTCATAAGCTTTTTTTATATCTTCGTACTTTCGCAATGGAGATGTTGGCTGTAAAAGCGTAAATGTATCAAATACAATTCCCATCTCCTGATATTTTTTCAATACTTCTTTTACAACATCCCATGATGACGCTACATCTGATGCATTTTCTTCTGATCGATAAAAAGGTACTTCTGCTCCATATTGTATTGCAATCTCGCCATATCTTTCAGAATCCGTAGAAACCAGTATGTGTGAATAAATCTCTGATTTCTTCGCTGCTTCTATGCTATATGCAATTAAAGGTTTTCCATTTAATAATTTTATATTTTTATCTTTCAAGCCTTTCGAACCGCTTCTTGCAGGTATTATTGCTAAATTATTCATCTTCTCTATTCACTCCTTTACAAGAAATCAATTCATCTATTTCAAAATCTTTTTCAGCTTCTTTCCCCAACACCTCATACCAATGAATCGGAGAAATTCCATTTCCTGGTCTTTTACAAGTGATATTCTCTTCGGAAAACATTTCACCTCTCATGATTTTTCTTTTTGCTACAATAGATTTTCTTGCAACGAATATATTGCTTCGTTCAGATTCAGTCACTTCTTTCGTTTCATTTCCAAGCATAATTTCAGCTTTATGCACACCTACACACAATTCTTTTAGTTCTTCTGGTGTAATAGACGCTTTATGATCAGGTCCTGGCATAGCTTTATCTAAAGTAAAATGTTTTTCGATAAATTTAGCTCCCAATCCAACCGCCACAAGAGAAGCAACAATTCCTTCTGAATGATCTGAAAGTCCGATTTTCCAATCTGGTGCTAATTCTTGAAGCTTATTCATGGCAAGCAAATTCATATCTTCCGGCTCTGTTGGATATTGTGTATTACAATGTAATACCGTAAAACTTGTGTCTTTACTTTGTTGCAAAACATTTATTGCATATTTAACTTCATCAATCGTAGACATTCCTGTTGATAGAATTACTTGTTTATTTTGACATTCAATTGCTGCTACCCTCTGTAAATAAGGAAGATTTGTAATCTCTCCTGATGGTACTTTCCATATATTCTGACCGATTTTTTGCAAAAATGAAAAAGATTCAAAATCAAATGGCGTAGAAAAAATCTGAATATCTAAAGTAGAAGCATACTGTACCAATTCCAAATATTCAGTTTCCGTTAATGCCAATTTTTTTAACATATCTAGCTGTGAACCATTTCCATCATTTTTTTTCTGATATTCGGCTTTAGGGGCATATCTTGAAACAAGATTTTCTGGCACAAAACTTTGGAATTTAACTGCATCTGCTCCAGCTTCTTTCGCTTTTTTCATCATTGTTTTTGCCAATTCAACACTTCCATTATGATTGCAGCCAATCTCTGCAACAATTTGAATATCACTCATTTCTAATCTCTCCTCTTTATAACTCTAGCAGGTACACCTACTACAGTTACTTTCTCCGGTATATCTTTAATAATCACACTACCTGAACCAATAATTGCATTGGAACCGATTTTCAATTGACCGTTACACACAGATGAACTGCCCAAAAAAACACTATTTCCTACAATTACATTTCCATTTATAACAGAATTTGTTGATAAATGATTGTGATCACCCACTTTACATTCGTGTTCAATCAAAGCCTTTGTATTTATAACATTATTATTTCCTATCTCTGCATCAGCATTTATTACTGCCATTTTACCTACAAAATTCCCTATTCCCATTTTTGCACTGGCCGATATAATTGCTGAAGAATCAATAATATTGATTATGTTCAATCTTCGTTCTCTAATTCTGTCAAACCATAACTTACGGTATCCAACATCTCCAATAGAAACAAAATAACTATATTTTTCACAATTTAGAATATCTTCAAGTCCCGTACCCAAGATTGGTAATCCCATATGCATACCTTTTTTGTTGCTATCTATGAATCCACATAATTCATATTCTGATTTATTAATTGAATCTGCAACTGACTTTGCATGTCCACCAGCTCCTATTAAAATCAGTTTTTTCATCTAAAATCACCTCAAATCTATTTTCTAAGATACTCTCTCAATTTATTCCAATTTTTTATACCTATTTTAACAAATGATGACACTATTCTTTTATTCATTTTTTACATATGTACATGTGGCTATCAATATAAACTTTTCCATTTAATCCACTCACTTTTATTCTATAAAATCGTTCTTTACTTTATCAAAAATTTCCTTACCCTCAAGACAAGATTGTGAAAAATAAATTTGTGAAACAAATTCCATACCATATCTCATTTCCAAAATATTTTTTATATCTCTTATCCTTTTTGATACAGCTTTACTATCCTCAATCATGTATTCTGGTTCATCTAACGTAAACTGTATAAGTTTTCCTGCTTGATTAAGCTTTATGCCCCCCCACGAATAATGGACTCTGTAATCTATATCTGTGTACACTTTTTATATTAACCATTAAATCCAATTCGGATAATTTTTCATTTTCAGGCACAATACAACAAAAAGTATCTCCCGTTTCAATTAACCATTCTTGTATTTGTAAATATGCATTATAGACTTTTTTCAAAAAATCTGCCGATATTTTCTTTTGTAAATACCAATCCAAATTACCTGGATTTTTGCTTTTTCTCTTCAAAACTCGAACATTTATTTTATGTTGATCTGTATATAAATTCATCCCCATTCTATGATTACCATCGAGAAGCCTCATATCCTTATCTACTATAAATAAAGAATTCGGATCATATCCTTTGCTTTGATATGATGTAATTAATTTTGAGAAAGCCATGTTCCCATCTTCCTCCCGATGTTTATTACCATATGCTGCCCTACTAACCGTATTTTGCCATACAAATGTTTGTTTATTATATTCCACATAATCCTTTATATCCAAATACCTCGTAGTAGCTAGAAACTGATTATGTTCTACATTTCTTCTTAAATTCATTATATCTCCAATAGAAGCACTACATGACTGAGCTGTTCTACTATCATATAAATCTACCAACATCTTTTTTATACTAAACATTTTAATTTTCTCCTCCCAATACTTTCCATTTTATACGATTCAAAATAGTTGGTTTTGCATACTTTTCTGTCCAGAAATGAATATTCGCATCTGATTTTTCTAACTTCTTTTCAAAACTCTTCTGAAAAGTATTTCGTGGCGCTGGTAATATAATTCTTGGATTATTACGAATTATTTCTTGGCTATCTACATTTCTAATTAAAAAGTATTTTTCTACTTCATTAAAAATTTTTTTTCCTTTTTCAGTCAACACTAATACTGCCGAACACCCAAGACTATCTGTAAATTCGGGACATACTTTTTCCATTCCCCACGCATCTCCTATCAATAGATCACTCATAATATTCTGTCCCTTATATTCGCAACTCAAACATCTATTTCTTTCAAACAAACCATCTGTAAAGCATTTCAAAAAGTAACCATCATTTTTTCTAAACGTTATATGTTCAGTTCCATTCTTAAATTGAAACTTCAATCCATAATTTAAGCATCCTTTTGTTTTATCTCTCATAGACACTTTAATAATTGAACTTTCACTCATTCTTTCCTCTTCAGCTAAATATTTTTTCCATATTTTACGTTCTATAGATCCATGACATACAACTGCCAGCGTAATTAATTTATCACTTTTAACACACTTTTTTACTGCTGCAACTTGACATGGGACTCCTGAAAAAAGTACTATTTTTCCCTTTTCTACAATCTGTTTGATTTTCACTATGCAATCATTTAAGTCACTTTTCACATATTTTGATCCCATCATTTTTTTGCAAATTTCTATCTCATTAGAAACAATATGTTTGGGCATAAACTTGTCATCATATATACAACCACAAACATATCCGTCCATTTCTAATACTTTTTGTGCTATTTGAAAAAAAACACCGCCTGACGAACTTACTTTTCTGATTTCATTGTTTTTGTTTTTAACTATATATCCCTCAATACAATTCAGTTCTTCTATATCTTCAGGTTTATTCAATTCAATACATACTCTTTCACATCTATTGCAATTAATACACTTTTGCAAATCAATTTCTGGATGTATGTTTTCATCAAATGATATTGCTTTGGTTGGACAAGCTTCTGCACATGCTGAACAAGAGTAACATTTTTCTTTAAAATCAAAATTTATCATATTATTTAAAACACTCACTTAAAGGAACTATTTCTGCACCATCTTTAATTACATAATTATATATTTGTTTAATTAACTTTTTCGCTTTTTCATCTGTATTTAATTGCCAATAATGAGTATATATAACAAATGGCACTTTTCTTGCTTTGCAAATATGGTACTCATAAATCAGCCGTTCATAATTATCTATTGTATATGCATTCAGTTCTTTATGCTTTCCATAGTTCATAATACCTGGATACTGTACTTTTTTTACTATCCTAAATCCCCAACGAATTATAAAATTATATATATATCTTAAATTTACTTTTCTATCTCTCACCCCAATAATGCCAGAGTAATTCATTTGAAGATCTTCTAATACTGAAATAGCTTTTTTATCAATACTATTATTAGGTGCAACAAATACTGATATATTCATACCTAACAATTTCTCTAAATGTTTTTTTCCTTTCGGTATTTCCTCTTTTAATTGACTACTACTTTTCCATTTCATTTCAGCAAGCCATTTGTTTTCACTTAGCTGATATTCATGTGAATAGCCATGTAACAATATATCAACTTTTCCCTGTTTATATTTTTTCTTTAAATATTCTAATAATTCTGTATTTTCAGCTATATCATAATATCCCATTCCAATTTCTTTTCCATATGGAAACACATCATCTCTATGAACTGGAACCGTATACGGCACAACTGAAAGAGATACACAATCATCCTCATTTAAAAAATCATATGCTCTTTGTAAATCTTTAGGTTTTGTAAAATATGATGTATCATCATCCCGAATAGCAACTTTCATTTTTTATCCTTTCGTCATCTCGAATAACATGTTTTCTAAATACTCAATCGAATCCCTTCTCTGTTCCTCCAAAATCGGAATCACATTTTTGTAATCTATAGAAATATCTTCTGCAGTCAAATTATCCATATTATGAATTATTCTATTTGATAATCCAAAGATATTTAAAGCACTATATAATCTGGAATTTTCAGATGATTCCTCTGAATCACTGCTTTTACAAAAAGAGAAAAAATTTCTTTGGAAATTTATCGAAAACATAGTTCCATGAAATGAATCTGTACAAATTAAAGCAGCCCCTCTTATCAATGATAAAAATTCTTTAGGACCTCCCCATACTTTTTTATAATCATTATTTTCCATTTCTAAATATGCTGCCGGAAGACTTATTATTTTCCAATTTGTTAATTTTTGTATCTTTTCTACAGCCCTTCTATGTTCTGATTTTTCTCCCAAAAAATAAACCAAAATATATGGCTCTTTAGGTATCTCAAACTCGCAATATTTTCCCCACTCTTTAGCAGATAATAACAATGTTGGATCTAATACACATTTAACTTCTTTTTGTGTAATACGGCTTAACAATTGCGCTCCATCCTGCTCTCTGCATGATAAAAAGGAAAAATTAGATAATTTTTTTCTATATTCCTTTTCTTTCTCGTCAGATAATGATTTTACCGCTAAGCTCGGACCATAACTGCCTTTTTTCGATTTGTTTTCAACAAATGGTAAAAAAAATGCTTCCGGCGAGTTCGCAACAAAAGGATTCCAAGTCTGGTCACTACCTACTACATATCCATCATATACTGGTGGATTTTCCATTAACTGCTGTGTGGTTGTATATTTCTTTTTTCCTACATGCAAATATGTTTTATAAAACTGTTCAAATAATTCATTCTTTTCCTTTATTTTTTCTCTCGAATCAGCCAACGCTCGATATTTTTTTCTTTCTTTAATATACACTGGCATTCTTTTTATTCTTAATTTAAGCATTTCATATCTTGATAGAGAATTATCTTGTTTAAAATCTATTAACTCTGCCTGATAGCCTAGTTGTTCTACCTTTTCCTGCAAGGCAAGAGCCTGCAGCATTGTACCGTAATTATAATAATGATGATATGTAATTATTCCTATTGTTTTCATAATTTATTTCTCCTAACGATGTAAATATTTTGCTAACATTATTTTTCCTTTTCTCATTATATTAATTATCAATTTTCTATTAGCAGCAATCAAAGCAACAAGAATTATTAATTGTATTATTACAGGCACTATAGTAAATCCACCTAAACAGACTATGAATTGTACAACTAACAAGATATACATTATTGTATGTTTTAGAAAATTCACTCGTATATGTATATATCTTTTACTTCTTTGTAATCTAACTAACCAAATAACAATATTAGACACAAGTGTTGCAACTGCAGCACCCATTACACCAATATAAGACACTAATACAAAATTTAATATGGTATTTACGACTGCACCTATCATAGTTGAATATGAGAATATTTTAGTATCTTTTACTGCTGTAAAAATGCTCCCTAAAAAGCCAGCCAAACCACCAAAGACGAAAGAAATCATCAATGGAGGAACATATTTCCATGCTACAAAAAAGCTCTTTGCATATAAAATATGTGCAAATGGAATAGTTAATATAATTAACATTGAACAACACAAAACTAAAAAACCATTATATGCCTCATACATATCAGCAACAAAATGATCACTATCTTCTGGATCAAAATCTTTTATGGCTGATAACTGCCATGCCTGCGTAAATATATCACTACATGCAGTCAGCATAGTCGGTATTTTATATGATACCGTATAAATTCCATTCGCAGTTGCACCTAAAATCCATGTAACAATATATCTATCCGATGAACTATTAATCCACCAACCAATTTTATTAAAAATTAATGGGAACCCAAATTTTTGCAATTCCTTAACTGTAGTTTTATTTACTTTATTAAACTTAATGTGTTTATGTATTTTCAGTCGTACAGATCCCCAAGCTACAGCCATAAAGGTTCCCAGGTAATTAGCTATTAAATATCCATTTAATCCACACTTCAGCACAACCAACAAAACAACATTTAATACACATGATGCTATTGTGGTAATCAAACTCATTTCAACCATATATTGTACTTTATCAATGCCTCTGGCATAATTAGTCAGTACATTATACAGTCCTGTAGACAATACCATTAAATAAAATGCAACTAAATATGATGTATTAATTTTAAAGAAAGGAAGTATTCCTATCATAATTGTACAAATAGCACATAACACCATTCCCTTCAGGCAAACAAATAACCCGCTTGATATTACTTCATCGGATTCATACTCTTTATCAAAGCAAAATCTTAATATTGCACTTTCGATGCAAAGGATAATGATTGGTAATACCAAATTGGCAGAAGTACTTACTATGTCCCCGATTCCATAGTCTGCTGTGGATAAACAATTAGTATATAAAGGAACCATAAGGAATGCTATTATCTTAGGACCAAAACTACTTATCCCAAACAAAATAAAATTTTTCGATAAATATTTATATTTCTTATTCATATGAATTGCTCGTTACTCCTTGACCCAACGTCACTCTAATAAATGATGTTCTTTCTACTGAGCATAACATCACCGCAAATTGCGTTACGAAAAAACTATTCCAAAATACCGATTGACCAAATATTGAAATGATACATGTTAAAACATAACATTTACTATATAAATCTGATTCTTTCCATATATTCCAAAAAAGTTTCAAATATAAAAGCAATCCAAATACACCGTAAATTAACATGCAATTTCCAATAGCATTAACAAAGCCCAAATATGAAAGATTAAGACTTAATTTATATTTACTTAATGCCACTTCTCCAGAACGCATATAATTCTCTACATTCATATATGGTATTCCTAATACTTTATAGATCAAAGGTGCAGCCCAAAACAATTGAAATCCCAACACAAGCCTAACTGAATCAGATGTATTTGTAACCGAAATATTCGTCAACTTATTTAATGCCATTGAAAAAATACTCAAGTTTGAAAATGCTCCTATACCTATTATCAAAACACCTACTATCATTAACGAATTAAAATATTTCCCTTCGCTTCTGGCACTTACAAACGCATAAAACAGCCATATTACTCCGGTCATTAATATTCCCGTTGAAGATGTCGATAATAAAATGCTTATCGAAATAAATACCATCCAGATATGCTTTTTTCTTTTCATACACATACATAAAAGCGGTAATATCCATGTACAGTATGCTGCCGGTTCTAAAAAGAAAGAATGTGGTCTATCATAACCCAATAAATAATTTTCGCTATTTGACTGCAAAAATGGAAATATATTAATTGTAGACACTGATTGTCCCAATATATATACCTGGAAAGATTGGTAAAAAATTCCAGCCATAACAATAATTCCTATAATTTTCCAAACCCTAAATAGATTTTCTTCATCAACTTTTTTATATATACACGATAAAATTAATAAGTATAAAACTCTCTCTACCCAGAGTCCTGTATTAAATCCAGTTATAAACATCCTGAAAAAATCATGTACTATCATAAATAGAAAAAATATAAATAATGGTTTATATAAATAAAATTCTCTATATTTTATAAAATAAATAGCTACAACAGCAATTACACAAATTAATCCTAAATGAAGACCTGCAATTTCATACTGATTGATCAGGCAAAACAATGGGATAAAAATTTCCATCAAACTTATCTTCTTTTTTTGTCTATTATTTATTCCTTCATTCATTATTTTCCCTCACATCAATAAAATCTTTCTAAGGCTTTGACTACGCCATGACCTCTTTATACCAATTCACATATTTTTCAGACATAATATCAATCGAAAACATATTACCTATTTCAATAATCTCTTCATATTTCCAATTTTTATCCAATGCTGTCTTTAATGTATCTGTAACTGATTCATTACTTCTATCTTTTACTTTTAACATTGCTTCTGGATAATATAAATCCTGTGTTGCATCTAAATCCTCAAAGGTAACGCATGGTACTCCATGCATATATCCCTCAACAATAGGCAATCCAAACCCATCATTTAAACTCAAAAATAAATTTACATCACAGAATTTCCAAAAAATATCCATTCGATCATTAAATCCGCCTAAAATAACATTTTTATGTAATTGATATTCCACAATTTTTTTTCGGACTTCTCCATTATCTACTTCTCTTCCCCAAAGCACCAACAGGGTGTTTTCAAATACTTTTGTATTTTTCAATATTTCTACTGCTTGCATTTGATTTTTGTTTTTGGTTATATTTCCCACGAAAAAGAGAATTTTCTTACCATTTTTTTTGCTATGCTGCAAATAAGCATATGTATCACTCAACTTTGGATATAAATCATTCTGATTCAAACAATCGCTATAATATTCCTGAAACTTTTCTTGCGTTAAAGTGCCTTCTTCTCGAATAAACTTTGTATCATTTTCATCGTTTTTTTTCGTTCCATTCGTAATAACAGTGATATTATTTGCTTTTTTTCCTAAATAGTTTTCTTCTATTCTGGCTTTCATACCACTACTAATTACACTAATTGGTATATTGTTTTTTTCTGCTTTTATTAAAAAATCACGTTCTATCTGCTTTTCATATACCGGTGCAGAAACCGAATCATTCAAACCAATTAAACCATGTAAAGTAACTGTATACCTTACTTTCATTTCTTCACAAATTCTAATATAGCTTTCTGTAATAGTTCCTATACCATGTATATGAACTATATCCGGTTTTTCCATTTGAATTTGTTTTCTAACATATCCACCATCTACTTCATAAAAAACATGTCTGGCTCTATCTTTTACTGTAACACCATTCGCAAAAAATGCTTTTATTCCTATTAACCAATCCTTTAATTTTGCATTAGAAAAGAACTGTCCCCATGTATGAGAAAGGATTTTAAAATTCTTTTCATTTTTTCCCTTTGTAATAACTCGTGTTAATAAAACAACATTTTCTAATTCGGCCACTGAACTTACTATATTTTGAACCATTATTCCAAATCCAGTCTTATTTTTAGTAAATTCAATTATATTGTCATCATATATATACGGAGCAATAATCATTACTTTCATTTATATCATCACCTAAAAAAATTTGTTTTCTGATTTTAATTCATAATAATGTTGTTCGTTTCTCATTTTAAATACTTTCGCCGGATGTCCTCCTGCAATTGAACATGATGGAATATCCGATACAACAACGCTTCCAGCTTGAATAATAGCCCCTTCACCAATTTTAACCCCTTGTAAAATTGTAACATTTTGCCCAAGCCAAACATTGTCTTCTATCACGACATCACCGTCTATAGTCGTTTCGTCATAAGGAATAGATTTTCCCTCATAGTTATGATTAGAGGTTAATATCAATATTCCTCCTCCTGAATGAAAATTATTTCCAATAGTAACATTTCCATTTCCTGTAACTTTCATCCCATTAAAATGACAATTATCTCCGATATAAGTCTTAGATGTAAATTTACTCCAATGGTTTATATGTAATCCCTTTCCATATTGCTTGGCTGTTTTTTTACATAGATTTGTATAAAAACCTGTTCGTATTTTTTTTATAATTTTTCCTATCATACGCTTTTCTCCAATACTTCTGATAAAAGTCTATGTTCCTTATAAAGACAAACATATCCCAATTCTTTCAATTTATTAAAATTTTCAGGATTACTCATATTATCTATTATTATTGGAATTGAATTGCATAATGCCTGATTCAATACCGTTGAATAAAGCGAAATTGCGGCACCAGATTGTAATAAAGATTGCTCTATCGAAATTTGGGTTGTATCCTCTACATCTGCAAAAGTAAATATCTTTTTAACAATATCCATATTAGAATATCTCGGATGTGGACGTATTGAAATTTTATTTCCACTCTTATATAACTGTTCCAATATTTTTGATATTTCCTTTAATACCTCTTCCGATTCTGCACCTAAATAATATGTATAATCATATTTCTGTGTTCTGATCAGCTCTCCATCGAATTTCAAAGAAGCCGGAACTTCAACAACAAACTGATTTTTATCTGCCTTCATAGAAGCTAATATTTTTCCATAGTATTCATCCCAAATATAGCATTCATCAAATTTAAAGAACGAATCTCTCATATAGTACATTTTTTCTCCATGCATGACATCTATATGCTTGATATTTCTTTGTTTACAGTAAGCTGTCAGTACTGAAGACGTAAAAGAGTATTCCGCACAAACCGCTATTGCTTCAGGTGAATATTCTTCAATGGCAAAACTATATCTTCCAATTTTAATCAAACATTTTAAAATAAACTGCCAAGAAAATGGATATCTACATATTATTCCTTTTATAAACTTTTTATCTTTTGCAGTTAATAAAGTTCCTTCTACCGGATTACTTTCAATTGCTTTATACCTTTTTTTCAAAGACTTTGGCAAAATGTTTTCCGGTTTACCATCTCTAAAAAATACCAAGTTTTTATGCTCTAGCCGATTCACCTGAACCTTTTTTCCATATTTGAACCAATAGAGAATCACCACTGGAAATGAAACCAGATTTAACAAAAAAGTGATTCCTTTTCCATTAAACTGCATCTGACACTTATACTGAAAATACGATCTTTCAATCTCATCTCGTGGATTTCCTAATTTAGCAATGTATTTTTTTTGTTTACTGACATCATATGAGAATAATGCGTCTTGCCTTCTTTCCAAAAGAACAGCCATTTTACGCAGCATATCATTCATACCCATAATTAACTCACCTTTTTAACGTACCGCACCTTTTTCCAGCATCCATAAATTAAATTTTGTAAAGTCAAAAATAACGATGCAATACTATTCTTATTATCTGCTTCCTTGAATAACTTATAGTGCCATTTTACTAATTTTAAATAGCCATGATTAGATATTGATCCTGACCGTTTTCTATACTGTGCCAGCACTTTATCATAATGATAACAGTTTGCCTTTTTGATTACTTTCAGCCACATGGCATAATCGTTATTCTTTTTAATATCTGCAATCTGTATTTTGCCAATCTTCTCCGCATCATACATTACGGTCAAACACCCCGGCCAACAATAACGATACATTCCCATTTTCGTAATCTTCTTAGGTCCGGTTACTTTCACTCCATTCGTCACATCATTTTCATCAATTTCTTCATAACTAGTATATGAAAAAGAGTATTTATTTTTTTTCATATACTTTATTTGTTCTTCCAGCTTGGTCGGATACCATAAATCATCACTGTCCAAAAATGCAATCCACTTACCCTTTGCATTTTTTAATGCTTTATTTCTTGATACGGCAGCACCAGAATTTTTTTTGTTTTTTAAATAAATAATTCGGTCATCATCATACTTCGATACAATCTCATCTGTATTATCAGTTGAACAATCATCAACTATCAACAGTTCCCAATTTTTGTATGTTTGCTCTAATACAGATTCTATTGTCTTACTAATAAATTTCGCAGTATTATATGAGGGCATTATTATTGAAACTAACTCGTTCATTACTTCAATCCTTTTAGTAGTTCTTTTGCTTCGTTCTGTTTTTTATCGTATTCTTCTTTACTTATCTGTTTTGTTTGGAGAAGATAATCCCCATAATCTGCAGCAGTTACACTACCTTCTTCTGTAATTCCCTCCTGCTTAATAAATGCTTTTTCAACAGTTTTAAAAAGAATTTTTAAATCACGCCCAAAAGAAACATGTTCTATATACTCCAAGTCATACTGCAATTTTCTATCCCATGAAATTGCATTTCTGCCACTTACCTGTGCAAGCCCAGACAATCCAGGTTTTGCAGTATGACGCATTCTTTGTTCTTCTGACATAAACACCATATCTCGAACTAACTGCGGACGTGGCCCTATCAGTGTCATCGTGCCATTTAAAATGCAAAATGCTTCTGGCAGTTCATCCAAAGAGGTAGATCTAAGCCATGCACCAAATTTTGTCAGACGCACTTCATCGGGCAGCAAGTTTCCCTCTGCATCTTTCTTGTCTGTCATAGTCCGAAATTTATACATTTTAAAAATTCGTTCTTTTCCCGTTTTCGGATCAATCAGTCCAGGTCTATATTGAGTAAACAACACTGGACTTCCCAGTTTGATTCGAACCAGCAGAGCGATGATTGCATACAGCCAACAGAATACAATAATTGCCAATCCAGAGCAAAAAATATCAATCGCTCTTTTTATGTATCTTTCGTAAAATCCCATTTTACGGTACAATTTATGATTTTTTTCTTTCTTCATAAATCTCTCCTAAAACACTTCCTTATTCAAAGCAAGCCTTTATTACTTCAATAATTCTATCCTGCTGCTCTGCTGTCATTTTATTGTCACTTGGCAGACATAATCCTCTTGTGAAAATATCCATACCTACATCAGCTACTCCGCCTGCAATATACGCATTTGATCTGGCACGTCCGTTTCCATCTCTGACAACAAATGGATTCAAACGATAAATCGGCTGCATATGCATTGGTTTCCAAATTGGACGCCCCTCAGCATTAATAGATGCAATCGCTTCCAGAATCTCTGTCGGGCAAGACTTTCCTGTTTCTTTTACATAGCACACATCCTGCTCGCCACGAACCTGTTTGCACATGGCTTCCTTATTAATAATCAGACAAGACAGCCAATAGTTTGGTTCAGAGTTTTCCAGATCCATTGGATTCATAGATACCGGCAGTCCTTTTAAGCCCTCTTTATATCTCTCATAAATTGCTTTCTTCTGTGCAATATGTTCTTTCAGGTAAGGGAACTGTCCACGAACAACACCAGCAACCACATTACTCATACGATAGTTGTATCCCAGTTCTTCATGCTGATACCATGCAGCATTTTCCCTCGCCTGAGTAGACCATTTACGAACCTTATTTGCTGCTTCTTCATCATCTGTCAGGAAGCATCCACCAGCACTGCCGGTAATGATCTTATTTCCATTAAAAGAAATAGTGTTATATTTTCCAAATGTACCTGTCTGCACGCCTTTATATGTAGCTCCCATAGATTCTGCTGCATCTTCTACTAAAATGGCACCATGCTTTTTAATGATTGCATTTAACTCATCTACTTTACCAGGTGTACCATACAAATGTGCAACCACAACTACTTTTGTATCTGGATAAATTTCAAATGCTTTTTCTAACGCAACCGGATCCATATTCCAAGTATCATACTCTGTATCAATAAATACAGGTTCTCCGCCTTCGTAGACTACCGGATTTACAGTTGCATCAAATGTCATATCAGAACAAAATACTTTTTTCCCTTCTAATGCACCATGTCCAACTTTCGGCATTCCATATGCTTCAATACCAGCCAATTTCATTGCAAGATGAAGTGACGCTGTTCCTGCTGATAATGCAACTGCGTATTTGCAGCCGATATATTCACATGCCATTCTTTCTACTTCATTGATATTCTTACCAACTGTGGACATCCAGTTTGTTTCATACGCTTCTTTCACATATTCAATTTCCAGACCATGCATGGTTGGGCTGCTCAACCATACTTTAGACTCAAATTTTTCAAATTTATTATTTTCTTTAAACATAACTTTCTACCTCTTTTCGCCTAATCTCATTTTTTCAGAATGTATTAACTTGTTATTAAGCAATCTCATTATTTACGTCTTCCGGTCTTTTAAATGTTGGAACAACACTTCGGAGAGCTTCTTTTGCAATCAGATCATCACCTGTATCACATGCATCTCTAAGTACATTAATCTTTTTATAGATTTCTTCTTTACTCAGTGCATTATCTCTTTCAATGAAAATCATACTGTTGTCTGTTTTATCGAGTTCTTCTGTCTTAACTAACAGTTCCTCATACAACTTTTCTCCTGGCCTTAATCCAGTTTCAACAATTTCAATTCCCTGGACACCAGATAAACGGATCATATTCTCTGCCAGATCCATAATCTTAACCGGTTGTCCCATATCCAGAACAAATAATTCTCCATTATTCGCAATCGCCCCACTCTGAAGAACAAGCTGTGAAGCCTCTGGAATTGTCATAAAGTATCTGATAATCCTCTTATCTGTAACAGTAACCGGACCCCCATTTGCGATCTGACGCTTAAACAACGGAATAACTGATCCGGCACTGCCAAGTACATTTCCAAAACGTGTTGCACTGTATTTTACTTTTCCGTGTGTACTTGCACTCTGGACAATCATCTCGCACATTCTCTTAGTTGCGCCCATAACATTTGTAGGATTAACTGCTTTATCCGTTGATACCATCATAAAGCGTTCTGCACCATACTCCTCACAAAGCTCTACCAGATTCTGTGTACCAAATACATTGTTGTAAATAGCTTCTACACAGTTATGCTCCATCAAAGGAACATGCTTATGAGCGGCTGCATTGATGATGATCTGCGGATGATATTTTTCAAATACTTTTTCCAGTGCTTTTCTATGCGTAATAGAGCAAATTTCAATCTGTAAATCCAGTTTATTTCCATAGGCAATCTTCAATTCCTGCTGAACATCATATGCACCATTCTCATAAATATCTAAGATAATGATTTTCTTCGGATTCATCTTTGCCAACTGTCTGCAAAGCTCTGATCCAATGGAACCACCACCGCCAGTGATAAGTACTATCTTGTCTTTGTAGTAAGCATTTGTTCTTTCATCAGAAACCACTAATGGCTTTCTAAACAGAAGTTCTTCAATATCAAATTCTCTAAGATGCCTCTTTCCACCTGCAGTGTACATGGTTGGATAATCGTAAACCTTTAACTTATATCCTGCGTTTTTGTAATATTCATAAAGAGCTTTCTTCTTTTCGGCATCCATAGATGGAATAGCAAAAATAATCTCCTGCACTTCAAACTCTCCTAACTTCTGAAGTGTTGCCTCATCTTCTGACCAAACTGGAATGTCATGAATTTCACGCCCAACTTTCTCTTTGTTTACATCAATAAATCCCCTTGGAATATAAGCTGCTTCTGAGTTATTCAAAAGTTCCTCCGCTAAACTGACTCCTACTCGACCAGCGCCAATAATTGCAACTTTGATTTTCTGAACTTCTTTTTCATTTCCTGCCTCTATACCAGAAAACATATGTAATAATGTAGAAAGAATTTTTCCTCTTGTTGTTTCCTGATTTCCGCACTTATATGCGTAGCGATACATCATACGAAGTGCTAAAGCCCCTAAGAGATTGAGGCAGACAAGCGAAAGCATTCTGGCAAATGTAATTTTTTGAACTGGAAGTAATAACTCCAGACACAGATAGGCAACAAAAGCAATAGAATCGGTAAACAGCAGCCGGATATAACATTGTATCCCACCATATCTCCATACCTGCCCATATATTTTACCAATAAGACGTGCTACAAAAATACACAGTACAGAGAGGCATACTTGTTGAAGTATTCCTGTAGTTGATAACTTATCCATCCCTCCGTACAGCACCAACAGTATTACTGCTACTACTGCATACACAATCAAATCATACCCGACCAGCATCCATCTGATATTTGGCGTACTGTTCTGCTTTGTACGATTCATGTTCATATTATTCTCATTCGCTCTATTCATTGTTTACCCCCCCCCACGAAAATTGGGTGGGTTTCATCCTTTCATAATTCTTTTTCAATTTTGTGGTTTACTTCTTTTCAAGTGGTGTAAACAAAACAGTTCCCTGTTCTGTTTTAGTTCCCATTTCAAGTACACTTGTTGATTTCACAATCGTTCCAGATTTTAATGTACAGCTATCTCCAATAAAGCTATATGGCTCCACTACTGTATTAGCACCTATAACTGTTGCCTGACCGATAATGCTTCCACAACCAACAACTGCTCTCGGCTCAACAATGCAACCAGGCATTAAGTTAGCTGATGGAGAAATTGTAGAATCCATATGGAATAAAACCGGAATATTATAAAGTGCTTCTAATTTCTTATTCCATTCAAGTCTTTTTGCACCATCATCACATGCAGCTATTGCACAGTTATATTCGGGATAAAAAGTTTCTGCTTCTTCCAGTTTTCCAATAGCACCTTCTCTGTCGTTATCTACAAAGGAGATTTCTTCAAAGCAACCCATTGACTCTGCTATCTCTTTCACATAATCTCCATATCTTTTAGAGGCTACAATTAATAATTTTCTTCCCATTTTCAACACACTCCTCATAATTATTTATTTTTATTAGGTAAGCTCTTCAACACGACGACTAGCCTGTGAATGTTCTTATTAAAAAGATCATTCGCAGGCTAGGTCAAACCTCCTTATCATAATTTTTCAGCTTATAGTGTGGGTCAAAATAAGCATCCAAGAAACCATTCACTTTTCGCAGTTTCGCAACTTACTCGACACAACCATACAGAAAAATTATCATAACAAAATTCGACTAAGCCAGCGAAACCCTTGTAAAATCAAGGTTTTTCTTGGTTGTCCCTATTATACCGCTATCTCCATTTAAAATGCAAAATGCTTCTGGCAGTTCATCCAAAGAGGTAGATCTAAGCCATGCACCAAATTTTGTCAGACGCACTTCATCGGGCAGCAAGTTTCCCTCTGCATCTTTCTTGTCTGTCATAGTCCGAAATTTATACATTTTAAAAATTCGTTCTTTTCCCGTTTTCGGATCAATCAGTCCAGGTCTATATTGAGTAAACAACACTGGACTTCCCAGTTTGATTCGAACCAGCAGAGCGATGATTGCATACAGCCAACAGAATACAATAATTGCCAATCCAGAGCAAAAAATATCAATCGCTCTTTTTATGTATCTTTCGTAAAATCCCATTTTACGGTACAATTTATGATTTTTTTCTTTCTTCATAAATCTCTCCTAAAACACTTCCTTATTCAAAGCAAGCCTTTATTACTTCAATAATTCTATCCTGCTGCTCTGCTGTCATTTTATTGTCACTTGGCAGACATAATCCTCTTGTGAAAATATCCATACCTACATCAGCTACTCCGCCTGCAATATACGCATTTGATCTGGCACGTCCGTTTCCATCTCTGACAACAAATGGATTCAAACGATAAATCGGCTGCATATGCATTGGTTTCCAAATTGGACGCCCCTCAGCATTAATAGATGCAATCGCTTCCAGAATCTCTGTCGGGCAAGACTTTCCTGTTTCTTTTACATAGCACACATCCTGCTCGCCACGAACCTGTTTGCACATGGCTTCCTTATTAATAATCAGACAAGACAGCCAATAGTTTGGTTCAGAGTTTTCCAGATCCATTGGATTCATAGATACCGGCAGTCCTTTTAAGCCCTCTTTATATCTCTCATAAATTGCTTTCTTCTGTGCAATATGTTCTTTCAGGTAAGGGAACTGTCCACGAACAACACCAGCAACCACATTACTCATACGATAGTTGTATCCCAGTTCTTCATGCTGATACCATGCAGCATTTTCCCTCGCCTGAGTAGACCATTTACGAACCTTATTTGCTGCTTCTTCATCATCTGTCAGGAAGCATCCACCAGCACTGCCGGTAATGATCTTATTTCCATTAAAAGAAATAGTGTTATATTTTCCAAATGTACCTGTCTGCACGCCTTTATATGTAGCTCCCATAGATTCTGCTGCATCTTCTACTAAAATGGCACCATGCTTTTTAATGATTGCATTTAACTCATCTACTTTACCAGGTGTACCATACAAATGTGCAACCACAACTACTTTTGTATCTGGATAAATTTCAAATGCTTTTTCTAACGCAACCGGATCCATATTCCAAGTATCATACTCTGTATCAATAAATACAGGTTCTCCGCCTTCGTAGACTACCGGATTTACAGTTGCATCAAATGTCATATCAGAACAAAATACTTTTTTCCCTTCTAATGCACCATGTCCAACTTTCGGCATTCCATATGCTTCAATACCAGCCAATTTCATTGCAAGATGAAGTGACGCTGTTCCTGCTGATAATGCAACTGCGTATTTGCAGCCGATATATTCACATGCCATTCTTTCTACTTCATTGATATTCTTACCAACTGTGGACATCCAGTTTGTTTCATACGCTTCTTTCACATATTCAATTTCCAGACCATGCATGGTTGGGCTGCTCAACCATACTTTAGACTCAAATTTTTCAAATTTATTATTTTCTTTAAACATAACTTTCTACCTCTTTTCGCCTAATCTCATTTTTTCAGAATGTATTAACTTGTTATTAAGCAATCTCATTATTTACGTCTTCCGGTCTTTTAAATGTTGGAACAACACTTCGGAGAGCTTCTTTTGCAATCAGATCATCACCTGTATCACATGCATCTCTAAGTACATTAATCTTTTTATAGATTTCTTCTTTACTCAGTGCATTATCTCTTTCAATGAAAATCATACTGTTGTCTGTTTTATCGAGTTCTTCTGTCTTAACTAACAGTTCCTCATACAACTTTTCTCCTGGCCTTAATCCAGTTTCAACAATTTCAATTCCCTGGACACCAGATAAACGGATCATATTCTCTGCCAGATCCATAATCTTAACCGGTTGTCCCATATCCAGAACAAATAATTCTCCATTATTCGCAATCGCCCCACTCTGAAGAACAAGCTGTGAAGCCTCTGGAATTGTCATAAAGTATCTGATAATCCTCTTATCTGTAACAGTAACCGGACCCCCATTTGCGATCTGACGCTTAAACAACGGAATAACTGATCCGGCACTGCCAAGTACATTTCCAAAACGTGTTGCACTGTATTTTACTTTTCCGTGTGTACTTGCACTCTGGACAATCATCTCGCACATTCTCTTAGTTGCGCCCATAACATTTGTAGGATTAACTGCTTTATCCGTTGATACCATCATAAAGCGTTCTGCACCATACTCCTCACAAAGCTCTACCAGATTCTGTGTACCAAATACATTGTTGTAAATAGCTTCTACACAGTTATGCTCCATCAAAGGAACATGCTTATGAGCGGCTGCATTGATGATGATCTGCGGATGATATTTTTCAAATACTTTTTCCAGTGCTTTTCTATGCGTAATAGAGCAAATTTCAATCTGTAAATCCAGTTTATTTCCATAGGCAATCTTCAATTCCTGCTGAACATCATATGCACCATTCTCATAAATATCTAAGATAATGATTTTCTTCGGATTCATCTTTGCCAACTGTCTGCAAAGCTCTGATCCAATGGAACCACCACCGCCAGTGATAAGTACTATCTTGTCTTTGTAGTAAGCATTTGTTCTTTCATCAGAAACCACTAATGGCTTTCTAAACAGAAGTTCTTCAATATCAAATTCTCTAAGATGCCTCTTTCCACCTGCAGTGTACATGGTTGGATAATCGTAAACCTTTAACTTATATCCTGCGTTTTTGTAATATTCATAAAGAGCTTTCTTCTTTTCGGCATCCATAGATGGAATAGCAAAAATAATCTCCTGCACTTCAAACTCTCCTAACTTCTGAAGTGTTGCCTCATCTTCTGACCAAACTGGAATGTCATGAATTTCACGCCCAACTTTCTCTTTGTTTACATCAATAAATCCCCTTGGAATATAAGCTGCTTCTGAGTTATTCAAAAGTTCCTCCGCTAAACTGACTCCTACTCGACCAGCGCCAATAATTGCAACTTTGATTTTCTGAACTTCTTTTTCATTTCCTGCCTCTATACCAGAAAACATATGTAATAATGTAGAAAGAATTTTTCCTCTTGTTGTTTCCTGATTTCCGCACTTATATGCGTAGCGATACATCATACGAAGTGCTAAAGCCCCTAAGAGATTGAGGCAGACAAGCGAAAGCATTCTGGCAAATGTAATTTTTTGAACTGGAAGTAATAACTCCAGACACAGATAGGCAACAAAAGCAATAGAATCGGTAAACAGCAGCCGGATATAACATTGTATCCCACCATATCTCCATACCTGCCCATATATTTTACCAATAAGACGTGCTACAAAAATACACAGTACAGAGAGGCATACTTGTTGAAGTATTCCTGTAGTTGATAACTTATCCATCCCTCCGTACAGCACCAACAGTATTACTGCTACTACTGCATACACAATCAAATCATACCCGACCAGCATCCATCTGATATTTGGCGTACTGTTCTGCTTTGTACGATTCATGTTCATATTATTCTCATTCGCTCTATTCATTGTTTACCCCCCCCCACGAAAATTGGGTGGGTTTCATCCTTTCATAATTCTTTTTCAATTTTGTGGTTTACTTCTTTTCAAGTGGTGTAAACAAAACAGTTCCCTGTTCTGTTTTAGTTCCCATTTCAAGTACACTTGTTGATTTCACAATCGTTCCAGATTTTAATGTACAGCTATCTCCAATAAAGCTATATGGCTCCACTACTGTATTAGCACCTATAACTGTTGCCTGACCGATAATGCTTCCACAACCAACAACTGCTCTCGGCTCAACAATGCAACCAGGCATTAAGTTAGCTGATGGAGAAATTGTAGAATCCATATGGAATAAAACCGGAATATTATAAAGTGCTTCTAATTTCTTATTCCATTCAAGTCTTTTTGCACCATCATCACATGCAGCTATTGCACAGTTATATTCGGGATAAAAAGTTTCTGCTTCTTCCAGTTTTCCAATAGCACCTTCTCTGTCGTTATCTACAAAGGAGATTTCTTCAAAGCAACCCATTGACTCTGCTATCTCTTTCACATAATCTCCATATCTTTTAGAGGCTACAATTAATAATTTTCTTCCCATTTTCAACACACTCCTCATAATTATTTATTTTTATTAGGTAAGCTCTTCAACACGACGACTAGCCTGTGAATGTTCTTATTAAAAAGATCATTCGCAGGCTAGGTCAAACCTCCTTATCATAATTTTTCAGCTTATAGTGTGGGTCAAAATAAGCATCCAAGAAACCATTCACTTTTCGCAGTTTCGCAACTTACTCGACACAACCATACAGAAAAATTATCATAACAAAATTCGACTAAGCCAGCGAAACCCTTGTAAAATCAAGGTTTTTCTTGGTTGTCCCTATTATACCGCTATCTCCCCGTCCGATATTCATTTTCCCCTCCAGCATCTCGGCAAATTCCTCGCTTGAAAGCTGTTTGCCCTCAATACAAAGCGGCACAACAAAATCGCCCGCAGGAATTTTTTTAGCGATAAGCTCGGCTTCTCTGCAGAGCGCGGCGCTTATTTCGGCGGGAGATGGCTTTTCGGGCAGTCTTACGGGGTCAAGCTCTATAATCTTAAGGTCGCAAAATACTCCGAGGCGCTTGATATATTCATCCGCCGCTTCCTTCAAATATTTTTCCTTAAGGCTTGCGAGGGCAATAACGGTTATTTTCATCATACTACTGTCACCTTATTTTCGGTCGGTGCGGCAACGCTTAAAATGTAATCTCTGCCGTTTTTTGCCCCTTCGTCCGCAAGAGCTGCCTCGGCTGAAGAGAGGGCAAGCAGGGGCGTATTATTTTTCTGACTTAAGTGGCCTAAAATAAATCTCTGTGTACCCGCGTTTAAAAGCCGGACAAGCTCCGCGGCGCAAGCATTGTTTGAAATGTGACCGCACTCGGACATTATACGCATTTTAAGCTCAGGAGGATAAGGTCCTTTACTCAGCATTTCCACATCGTGATTTGATTCAATTAAAATTGCGTCGCTCCCCTTTATCGCGCTCCTTACCCCTTCTGTTACAACCCCTAAATCCGTGCAGACCGAAATCTTTTTGCCGTCGGGCATTAAAAAGGTATATCCGCTTGAGCCCGCGCAGTCATGGCTGGTCTCAAAGCGGGAAATAAGCGTTCCGCCTTTTTCAAGCGGCGTTTTACTGCCGATAGCCGCGGTTTTTGTCCCTGCGGGGAGTTTGTCTAAGGCAATCAGCGCTTCAAGTGTTTCCTCCGAGGCTATGACCGTAAGCCCCGTTTTGTTAAGCAGGGGCTTTAAGCCCTTAATGTGGTCAAAATGTTCGTGGGTAATGAGAATTGCGGAGATTTCGGAAAGTGCTCCGCCCGCCCTTTCGAGAGCCGTGTTGAGTGAGCGCAGTGATACGCCCGCGTCAATCAAAAACGAACCTGTGGAACCCGCGATATATGTACTGTTTCCTGTTGAGCCGCTGAAAAGCGGGCAAATTCTTGACATTTTTATTTCTCCAGTCATAATAATAAGCCTGATAGGTTTGTCCCCCGTCAGGCTTATTACTAAACGGATCGGTATATACCAACCCTAAAAAATTAAATAACTTTACGCCTGTTTCAGAGCGATTGTATTATCAAAAATCGGAACTCGTTTTATATCCGCCCCAAGAGCCGAAAACTTTTCGACGACATCCTCATAGCCGCGGTCAATGTGGTCTATTTCCTCAATTTCGGTAGTGCCGTCAGCGGCAAGCCCGGCGATTATCATAGCCGCGCCCGCTCTCAGATCAACCGCCCTAACAGGCGCGGCGTTAAGCGACTTGACCCCTGTTATAACTGCCATCTTGCCGTCCACCTGAATATCCGCTCCCATAAGTGTGAGCTGGTCGACATATCTGAAACGGCTGTCCCAAACTCCCTCGGTCACTATGCTTGTGCCGTCGGCAATGCTTAAAACGGTTGCCATTTGCGGCTGCATATCCGTAGGAAAGCCGGGGTGCGGCATTGTTTTTACATTGCATTTATGGGGTCTTCCGCTCATCTGAACACGAACCGCCTCATCATACTCGGTGATTTTAGCCCCTGCCTCAGCAAGCTTTGCAATAATCGATTCAAGATGCTTCGGGGTCACATTTGTTACTAAAATATCGCCCTTTGCGGCGACCGCCGCCGCCATATAAGTCCCTGCCTCTATCTGGTCGGGGATAATGCTGTAAGACGTGCCGGAAAGACGCCTTACACCGTGAATTTTAATCACACCTGTTCCTGCGCCCATAATATTAGCGCCCATAGAATTTAGGAAGTTGGCGAGATCGACAATGTGCGGCTCCCTCGCGGCGTTTTCTATTACGGTGAGTCCCGCGGCCTTGGCAGCGGCGAGCATAATATTTATTGTTGCCCCCACCGATACAACGTCAAGGTAAACAGAGCAGCCTGTAAGCTTTTTGGCTTTTGCCTCTACCATACCGTTTTCGATCGTCATTTTAGCGCCCAATGCCTCAAAGCCTTTAATATGCTGGTCGATAGGCCGCACCCCGAAATTGCAGCCTCCCGGAGGCGCAACCCTGGCACGGTTCATTCTTCCAAGCAATGCGCCCAAAAAATAACTTGACGCGCGCATACCCTCCGCCATCTTCTTTGAAACGACAAAGGAATTGACATGGCGTGGGTCAATTTCTACGGTAGATTTGTTTATTGGCTTAATATGTGCGCCTAAGGCATGCATTGCCTTCAGTATGGTCGCGACATCGGATATATTAGGAAGATTTTCAATAACGCACGGCTCGTCAGACAGTAAAACCGCAGGAAGAATTGCCACTGCGGCGTTCTTCGCGCCGCTTATGCGGACCTCGCCTTTGAGAGGCTTGCCGCCGTTTATCACGAATTTCTCCAAATAAGGCACTCCCCCGTCAAAAATAATCGTGAAATACAGAAGAAAACTGTTGTTATTAGTTTAACCGAATAATTTGAAAATACTTTTAGTATTATATACGTATTTTGCCGCTTTGTCAATTTCAATTTGAAAAACCATATTCTTAAAATGATTTAAAACGCCCCAAATCCGCACTGTTTAGGGGATTATAAAAAATAAAAATCTGCTTTGATTTTAATTCTTTCATCAAGCGGCAAGGGGAAACCCGAAGACACAAAAGACTCCACGGAATATACCAACGCGGAGTCTTTTCATAAGTACAGCTGAAAGGCAGTTTATTTATCCTGCCCGTACTTTGCAACAATTTTTTTAATGCGGTCAACGGGGTCTAACAGGCTGCTTATAGAATTGTCGCAGTTAAGCGTGTCAACAAGAAGCGCAATATATTTTGACATATTTACGCTGCAATACCAATCGCGCGATAACAGCTCGGGTGACTGATAGATAAGGTTAGTGGTGAAAATCTTATCAATTTTGCCCTCTTTGTAGTATTCGTCAAACTTTTTAAGACCCTCAACAAAAAGACCGAAGGTGGAGAAAATGAAAATTCTTCCCGCGCCCTTTTCCTTTAGCTTTGCCGCAATGTCAAGCATCGATTCGCCTGAAGAAATCATATCGTCAACAAGGATTAAATCCTTGCCCGTAATGTCGTTGCCCAAAAATTCGTGAGCCTCAATCGGATTTCTGCCGTTTACTATAACCGAATAGTTGCGTCGCTTATAGAACATACCGAGCTCCAGCCCTAAGACGGAGGAGTAGTAAATGCAGCGGCCCATTCCGCCCTCGTCGGGGGAAACTATCATAGTGTGGTCGCGGTCAAGCTTAATATCAGGGACGGTTTTAAGGAGGGCCTTGATCATCTGATAAGCCGCCTGAACATTGTCGAAGCCGTCGAGCGGTATTGCGTTGTTAACTCTTGGGTCGTGCGCGTCAAAGGTAATGATGTTTTTAACGCCCATCGCCACAAGCTCCTGAAGCGCCATAGCGCAGTCCATAGATTCCCTTGCGGTTCTTCTGTGCTGTCTGCCCTCGTAAAGCATAGGCATAATAACGGTGATTCTTCTCGCCTTGCCGCCTAATGCCGCGATAACCCGCTTTAAGTCCTGATAATGGTCGTCGGGGCTCATCGGAACGGTCTGCCCGTACATCTTGTAGGTTACGCTGTAATTAAAGCAGTCACAGATAATGTAGGCGTCAAGACCTCTCGCCGTATGCTTAAGCACCGCTTTTGCTTCGCCTGTGCCGAAGCGCGGACAATTTGCGGAAACCACAAAGGACTCGTCCTCAGGAATACTACGCCATTGCTTTAAGTAGTAATCTACCTGAGACGCTATGTCCTCGCAGCCGCGCATACTTATAAGCGCGAGGTCGCCGTAGGGTGTGTGCTTGAAATCGATACTTGCCATTAAAAAGCCCTCCGTTGAAAAAAGTTCAAATCCCCCTCTTGGGTATACATATATATAATATCACAAAACCTTCGACACAAAAAGACCTTTTTTAAAAAATTTTCAATAATATTTTATCGGGGTTTTACGGTAAAATTTATTGTATACAGCTAAAAAGCTCGAAATAAGATATACGGCAATAAAATTAAACTTGTATATTGAATAATTTATATAGAAAATATATAATTAAAATATGCAAGAAAGGCAGTGCTTTTATGAAAAAAATGTTTTACGGCGCCATGCAACAAGTAGGATAAATAATTTCAATAATTTTCGTGTAACCCTGTCACCTTTACGGAATAAAATATTTTAAGAGGTGATTTTATGGATAACGAACTTATTGAAAAATATAAAAAAGAGCTTATGAGAATGTACCGTTCCTCTCCCTCACCGCGAGTACAGCCGACCGCGGCGCGGGAAAGCGCGCCGCCTAAAGCCGAAACCGACTCACGGGAAGCGCCGATTGACAAGCAAGGAGCGTACGAGCAGGGTACGCCGTATGACAAGGAGGATTCCACCGACCAAAACGGACGGCTTGTGGTAATGGCGACGGCGGTCTCAAGTATATACCCGGTTGAGAACGCCAAGGTCACGGTATTTACGGGCGACTATAAAGCGCCGAATATCATTGACACCGACTTTACAGACCAAAGCGGAAAAACCAAAACCTTCAGTCTGCCAGCTCCCTCAAGAGGGCTTTCTATGGAGCCCGACACGGGCGCACAGCCCTACGCCCTTTACAACGTGCTTATCGAGGCGGACGGCTACGCCGACAACCTGCATGTAAATCTCCCTATTTTCAGGGGCGTGACCTCTCTTCAACGCTCAAACCTTACTCCCCTCGCCTCCTTCGGAGGAAACAAAGGACCGATTGTTTTTAACGAGCTTTCGTTCTTTAATCTTTAGGGGGGTGAGTAAATGCCTGCGGTTATTCAGCCCGTTATACCCGAGAATATCACGGTGCATTTGGGCGCGCCCGGCTCAAACGCCGAAAATGTAACTGTGCCGTTTGTTGACTACATTAAAAATGTCGCCTCGAGCGAGATTTACCCTACCTGGCCCGAAAACGCCCTGCGAGCCAACATATACGCGATTATTACCTTTGCGCTCAACCGAATTTACACCGAGTGGTACCGCTCGCGCGGCTACGACTTTGATATAACAAACAACACCCGCTACGATCAGGCGTTTGTCCCGGGTAGGGACATATTTGAAAACATAAGCGATATAGTCGATGATATTTTTGACGAATATGTTGTCCGACAGGGCAACATACAGCCCCTTTTCACCGCCTTTTGCAACGGAACGACCTCACAGTGCGAGGGTCTTTCACAATGGGGTACGGTAACCCTTGCGGAGCAGGGGCTTACCCCCTACGAAATTTTGCAGACCTACTACGGCGACAATATAAGCATACTTACCGACGTCCCTGTTGAAAACATCGCCGAGTCCTACCCGGGCACACCCTTGCGTCTCGGCGACGTTTCAAACGAGGTCAAAATTATTCAGACCCAATTGAACCGCATAGCGCAAAATTACCCTGCCATACCCAAAATCCGCCTTGAAAACGGACTTTTCGGAAACGACACCGAGGAAGCCGTGCGAAGCTTTCAGGAAATCTTTTCTCTGCCCGTGACGGGAACGGTGGATAAGGCTACCTGGTACGCGATAAAGCGCTACTATAACGGCGTAAAGCAGTTAGCCGAGCTTGTTTCCGAGGGGATCACAATAGAGGAAGCTACCCTGCCCTACCCGACCGAGGGGTTAAGACTCGGTATGCAAGGTGCGGAAATCAGGACCCTACAATACTATCTCGATATTATTTCCTACTTTAATCCCGCGCTGGAGCTAATACCCATAAACGGGGTATTCGACCGGAGAACCGAGCAGGCGGTCAAGGCTTTTCAGCGGTTTTACGGCCTGCCCGAGACCGGATTTGTTGACGAAGACACCTGGAATCTCATTTTTAAAATTTACAGGGACACCGCCGCTACCCTGCCCGAGGGCTATGAGGGAGAGCGCGCGAAAATTTACCCCGGCTATGTCCTAAGCGAGGGTATGCGAAATGACGATGTAAGTGATCTTCAGACCTATCTTTCGTATATCGGGAGCGTATATCCCGAAATTCCCGAAATTCCAGTTACGGGCTATTTCGGCGAGCAGACAAGGGACGCGGTATACACCTTTCAGCGCCTTTTCGGGCTGCCGATAAGCGGACTTGTGGGTCACAGCACCTGGTACGCCATCGCCGAGGAATACAACGCCTTAAAGGGATTAAGCTACGCAGAATTATAAAAAAGCAGCGGCGTGAAATCGAAAAATATTTTACGCCGCTATCCTGTTCTCTTTTAATATTTATTTAAGCCGACAACACCCTTTTCAGAATTTCCTTACATCATTTTCGCCCTCGAAATAGAGCGCCAGAGCACCCGGTCCTAAGTGTGAGCCTGTCGCGGGTTCGTGCTTTACCGTTACAATTTTCTTGGGCGTATTCGCCTTATTTATCAGCGCCGCCAAATGCTCGGCGTCTTCTTTGCAGTCGGCATAGCTTATGCCGACCGTTTGGCTTTCGGAATTTTTTACAAGCTCGGCGTATTTCTGAGCTAAAGCGGCTATTATTTTTGCTCTGCCTCTGACTTTGCCGAAGGAGACGATTTTGCCCTCCTCGTTTCCCTTAAGAATAGGCTTTATTCCAAGTACCGTACCCACGGCGGCGCTGAGGTTTGAAAGTCTGCCCGTGCGCCTAAGGTGCATTAAATCGTCAACCGTGAAGACCTGATACATTTTCGGTATATGTTTACATACCTCATCTGCCGTTTTCTCAAGGCTCATTCCGTCTGCGCGGCATTTCGCCGCCCTCAAGACGTGAAGACCCTCGCCGAGACTCGCCCCCAGACTGTCAATAAGCTCAATTTTGCGCTCGGGAAACTCCTCAGCTAACTGCTCACTTGCCATTTTCGCGGAGGAAAAGGAGCCGCTTACCCCTGAGGAGAGCCCAATAAAGAGTATATCCTTTCCGCTTTCAAGAACAGGACGGAAAAAATCCATATATTTTTGCGGATTAATTTGGGAGGTGGTAACCCTTTCACCGCCCCTAAGAGCGGCGTAATACGCCATATCGTCAAATGTCTCTAAGATTTCGCAGGCACATTCTTTTCCTTTAAAAAAATAAGGCAGTGGGATTGCGGTTATATCGTTATCGCGAAGCATTTTCGCGGTAAGGTTTGAAGCAGAGTCGGTTAAAATCGCAAAATTCGACATAGTAAATTCTCCTTGAAATATGTATTGCTCTATTATTATAATATTTACCGCAAACCGCCGCAAGATACAGCGCATTTTCTTTTATCTATTGATTTTACCCGCTCGGTAGAGTCCGATTTTTACGCTCTACCGGCGGTGGAGTTTCCTTTATTAATGACATTTAGCCGCCATAGCTTAAATAATCTTTTCCTTAAAAGTAAATTTTTTGAAACCTTTTTGGGCGCTCATCGGTATTATAGGCGAGGGAGAAGTTAAATGGAGTATACGGAAAATATTGCCGAAAAGGATTACGCGCTACCCGAGGCGGCGTTCCGAAAATACGCCGACACGGTTTATCGGCTTGCCTTTGTGCGCACAGGCTCTCGGAACGACAGCGACGATATTTTGCAGGAGGTATTCCTACGGTATATGAAGGTATGGCAGAATATGCAGTCCGAGGAGCACGTCAAGGCGACCCTTATCCGCATTACCGTAAACTGCAGCAACAGTCTGCTTACTTCCGCTTGGTTTAAGAAGACCGATCCGCTTGACGAAAATATTTCCGCCTCGTACGCTAATTCCGCGGAAAGCGCGCTCAGCGAGGTTTTAAAGCTTCCCGTAAAATACCGCACCGTGATTCACCTGTATTATTATATGGGTTATTCGGTCGCGGAGATAGCAGAGCTTACAAAAACCAACCCCTCAACCGTTAAAACAAGACTCTCCCGCGCACGCGGACAGCTTAAAAAAACTCTGGAGGCGGAGGATTTATGAAATTTAAAGACAGCTATAAAATAGAGATTGATAACATAAAGCCCGACGGCTATATTAAGGACAAAACCCGCCGCAAAATGGCGGAGAAAAATGAAAAATCCGCTCCCAAAAGGAGCGGCAGGGCGGTTTTCGGCACAGCGGTGGCGGCAGTACTCTGCGGCGCGATACTTTTTTCCGCGGGAATCGTCACGGGACGGCGTACGGTAAAGGTTAATAAAAGCGAAAACACCCCCGCTATGAAAACCGTCGCAACCTACGGCGATATATACAACAACATCAAAAAGTTCAAAACTACCTTTTGGGATAAAATCAGGAACTACGCTTCAGACGACATGGAGGTTATAGAAGAGGCTTATGACGGCGCAATGAACGGAAGCGCGGCAACGGGAACTAACGGAAGTACTTTAAAAAACGAGTCGGCAGGCGCCGACACCGATAACTCGGCGGACCACAGCGACACCAACGTTCAGGTAGAGGGCGTGGACGAAGCCGATGTTGTAAAGACCGACGGGAAAAATATTTATATTCTTTCGTTTTATGAAAGAAGGGTGAAAATCGTCGACGTTACGGGGGAAAAGCCCCGACAGCTTACAAGCATTAAGACAGAGGATATTTTCAACTGTGATATGTACCTAAGCGGCGACAGGCTTATACTGCTCGGCGAAGGAAATTCGGAAAAGCAGTCAACCGCAACTGCAGTAATTTACGATATTTCCGACCCTAACAAGCCTAAAGAGCTTACCCGCTTAAAGCAGAGCGGAAATTATCAGGATTCACGACTTATAGACGGCAGGCTTTATATGTTTTCCAATTTTACCATAAATTCCGACGAAATCACAAAAGGCAGGGCGGAAAGCTATGTCCCGTCGGTAAGCTGTAAGGATTATAACGGCGCTGTAGCGGCGGAGAGCGTGCATTTTTACAACAACTGCAATTATCCGCAGTATACCGTGATTTCAAGCTATGATATTAAGGACGGCTCGCTTTGCGGGACGCAATCGGTTTTGGGCGGCAGCTACACAGTCTATGCCGGCACCGAAAATATTATAACCTGCGGCTTTACTGATTCGGACGGCTTAACGCAGGTCGCACGGTTCTCGATTGACGGCGGCGAAATTACGCTAAAGGCGTCAGGCTTGCTTAAGGGCAGTCTTTTAAACCAGTTTTCAATCGACGAATACAAGGGATATTTCCGTTTTGTGCTTACCGATTATAATTACCTCTCAAGTCAGACCAACGAAACGGTATCTGCACCTTCTTATTCGATTTCTTCAACCGAGATTAATTCCCTTGTAATTCTTGACAGCAATTTAAAGGAAACGGGAAAAATCACCGACTTAGCGCCGGGCGAAAGGGTTTATTCGGTGCGCTTTATGGGAGATACCGCCTATTTCGTCACCTTCCGTCAGGTTGACCCGCTTTTCAGTGCCGACGTAAGTGACCCTTACAGTCCCAAAATAATCGGCAGTCTTAAAATCCCTGGCTTTTCACGCTATCTTTTCCCCTACGGCGATAAGCTGTTAGGGATAGGCCAAAACGCCGACGAACAAACAGGCAGATCGGGACTTATGAAGCTTTCTATGTTCGACATAAGCGATCCCTCCAATGTGACCGAAAGCTCCAAAACCGATATTTCCGCAAAATATTCCGATGCGCTTTACAACCACAAGGCGACAATTGCGGATTACGGAAAAAATATAATCGGCTTCCCCGCATATGGCAATAGTGGGTTGCTATACTTTGTTTATTCCTATGAAGACGGTAAATTTGTTCAAAAGCTTAAGACAGAGCTTAATATTGAAAACCAACAGAACTGCCGCGGCTTATATATAGGAAAAATTTTCTATATTGCCGCTCCGCACGAATTACAGTACTACGATTTAGAGACTTTTAGGCTATTAGGTACTCTAAAGCTCATTGATTAAAAAACCGCGGAAAAACTCCCATCTTTTCAAAGACGGGAGTTTTACATTTTCAATTTAATATTGTCACATTTTTAAAATTAACGGTAAAGCCGTTTTCGGAATCTTCAGCGGAAATAGGAAGTCCCGTCGCTCCGAGAAACAGTTTATAGCCTATATCCGCTTCGTCGCGCTGAATATAGTATTCATCGCCTCCGAAAATAATGAATACGTCCTCCCTACAGGCGTCCTTTAATATTCTGTAAAGAAGCATACAGCAGGCTCCCTCGGGCAACGACGCGAAATCGGTTTTGTAATCAAGCCCTGCGTACTTAGCGGTCACGTCCTCGCCGTCAAAATGAAGCTCGAGCCCCTTTATTGTATCCGGAGAGGTTATTTCCATATCCGTTTCACCGTTTTCTCCGACCTTGACGTTCGCCTCATAACATTCGTTATAGTATGTAAGCTCAGCTGTAAAGGATATTCCTATTACAACGGGGGTAATGCCGGATTTTTTATCCCCGCAGGCACAGAGAAAAAGCATTAAGACCGTTAAAAGTAAAACCGATATTGTTTTTTTCAAGCTAAAGCACTCCTATCAGGGCGGATAACCCGCTGTTGCTAAAGCTCCTCTATAAGGTCTGAGGGCAGCATTGCCCTCTCCCCGCGCCTTGCCGCAGCTTTGTCGCCCGCTTCGCCGTGCAGATAGACCGCCGCTTTTGCGGCTTCTTCCGTGCTGAAACCCTGCGCCAAAAGCGAAACGGTGATCCCCGCAAGTGTATCTCCGCTGCCTCCTGTTGACATACCGGGGTTACCTGTCATATTAAAATACAGTTCTCCCGACGGCGTAGCAACAACCGTGTTAGCGCCCTTTAAAACAAGTACACAGCCGTACTTTACGGCAAAATCCCGTGCAATTTCCACGCGGTTTTCCTCCACCTCGCGAACTGTCGCTGAACAAAGCCTTGCCATTTCGCCCGGGTGGGGAGTCAGTATGATAGGAGCCTTGCTCTTTTTAATAATATCTATGCCGCCTTGGAGGGCATTTATGCCATCTGCGTCTATAACAAGAGGAATTTCCGAAATTTCTACGAGTTCCCGCACAAGACGCGCGGTATCTTCATTGTTGCCCATTCCACAGCCGATAAGCACTGCGGAACAGCCCCTTAAAAGCTCGGGTAGGTTAAGATTGTCCGGGCAGAGCGTGCCTGATTTATTAGGTTTTACGGGAACACAAACCGCCTCTGGAACGGAAACCGTAAAGGGAAAGTATATATTATCGCAAATCGCCGATTTTAAAATACCGAGTCCGCTCCGAAGCGCCGACCTCGCCGCCAGCACCGCCGCGCCCGCCATACCGTAGCTTCCGCAAAGCATAAGTGCCGTACCGAAGGTGCCCTTGTGGGAATTATGCCGCCGTTTCTTAAATATCGGCTTCTCGGTTGTAAGATAACTACAGCCGACAGGCGGCGCGCCTATATCCGCCACAACCGTTTCTCCGCAGTAATCCGAGCCGTCCGGCAGTACGAAACAAGGCTTAAGAGCTATAAAGGTAACGGTCAAATCGGCATTTACTGCACAGCCCAAAACCCGTCCGCTGTCGGCGGCAATTCCGCTCGGAACATCGACCGAAACGCGTATACCGTCCGAAGAGTTTATGGCTTTTATAAGCTCCGCCGTCTTTTCGTCCGGCGCACGGTTAAGCCCGATACCGAAAACCGCGTCTATAATAATATCGGCGTCGGGAATAAATTTATCGGTCTTTTTTACTAATTTAAGGCGGTCGTAATAATACGCCGCGTTCTCGGTCACGGGTGTGCCTAAGGGGGTTGAAACAGTAACGTCCGCACCGTTTTCGGCTAATATCCCCGCTATTACGCAGCCGTCACCGCCGTTGTTGCCCCTGCCGCAGACCACGGTTATTCTTTTTGCGCGGCAATCGTATTTTTTCATTATTATTTCCGCCGCGGCGCTTCCCGCGCGGAACATTAAGTCCCTTAAGGAAAAAGCGCCGCTTGCGACGGCGCTTTCCTCCGACTCTCTTATTAAAGCCGTTGTAAGTATTTTCATAATATCTTAATCCTTAAACGCGCTGTTCGCAATAAACTTAGGCACAAATTTGACTATCGCGCCGCGCACCCTCTCATCGGGAGCAAAAACAAGGTAGTTCGTACCCTTTCCCTCGGTTGAGGAAACCATAAGGTAAGCGTCCTTATCATCTGAGTCGCAGGCGATAAGCATTTCCTTTGAATTAACCGAGTTTAACAGCGCGGGATTGTACTTTTCTATCCTTGTGACGGTCTGGAGTTCAAAGGAAAGCACCCGCTTTCTGGAGCTTTTATTTATTATCTTATCAATATCCATCGTTCCGTTGGTTACAATATACTCATATTCAACATTTAAAAGGCAGGAAAGCTTAAACGCGCCGTAAAGCGCGCCCGCAATAAGCAGAAAGGAAAACGCGCCGAGATAGCCGGAAAACATAAAAAGCAAAAAGCAAAGCAAAAATGCCGCAAGCCATATACCTACAAGCGCGGCAACGGTTTTGCCGGTTTTTCTTACCGCAATTATCTGTTCAAAAAAAGTATCCATATCATATCTCCTCGGAAAAAGTAATATAATGTATATACATTATACACCTAAATGTATTGCACTTGCAATATTTTTTGTTTTAGTATATAATAAATTTACCTTTTATTAACAAGTGGGGTGCTATTTGTGCGTATTAAAGACGGCTTCAGCGTTAAAAACCTCCATGGTCAGTACACCGTTGTCGCCGATAACGGCAAGCTTGAAAACACAATTGTGCTTACCGACACGGCGCTGTTCCTGTGGAATTTACTTAAAGCCAAGGATACTTCAAAGACCGAGATGTTAAATGCGCTGCTTGAAAACTTCGATATTTCAACAGTTTTAGCCCTCGGCGACATCGATGTGTTTATAAGAACAATGAAGGAAAACGGTATAACAGAAGATTGATATGGCAAGAAAAGAAAGTAACAAAAACACGCTTAAATGGATTTATCAGCGAATTAAGAAATATATTCCGCTTATAATCGCCCTCTCGGCTGTGACGGCTTTAGGCGCTTGCACAGGAGTGGGACTTGCCCTTGTGACAAAGAGGATTTTCGATATAGCCACGAAAGACAGCAAAGGAAGCCTTGCGGCGGCGGGGCTTGCGCTTTTTGCTGTTATAGCGGTTCAGATACTTTTGAGCGCGGCGCAGTCCTTTATGAGCGCTTTTGCCGGCGGAAGGCTGACCGTTTCGCTTAGGAATTATCTTTTTGCTACGGTCTGCAAAAAGAAATACGAGGGGATTTCCGCCTATCATTCGGGGGATCTCTTAAACCGCTTTACCTCGGACACTGAGGTTGTGGTTTCAAGTGCGGTCTCAATTATTCCGAGCGTCACCGCCATGATTGCGAAAATTGCCGCGGGAATAGGAGCAATGCTTATACTTAACCCCTATCTCGCAGGTATTATACTCCTGCTCGGAATTGCCGTCCCCGCAATCGGCAGGTTGATTAATAAAAGATACAAGAGTCTTCACAAGGAATGCCAAAAAACCGAGGGGAAAACCCGCTCCTTTTTGCAGGAGTGTTTTGAAAATATTGTAGTCATTAAAACCTTTATAAGCGAGGCGCCCTTTATTGCTCGGCTCGGTCTTTATATGGAAGAAAATTTTAAGGTTAAAATGAAAAGAACGGTCGTTTCGGTATTGGCGCATATTTGCCTTTATTCCTTTTTTACGGTGGGATATTATGCCGTTTTGGTTTGGGGAGCCGGCGGAATAGCGGCGGGAACCCTTACATATGGCACGCTTATGGCGTTTTTACAGCTTATTTCACAGCTGCGCGCGCCCCTTCAGAACGTTTCGGGCATAATACCAAAGTATTACGCGGCGTTGGCGTCGGCGGAGCGGCTTATTGAAATTGAATACTTAGATGAAGAGCAAGAGTCTCTGTCAAAGGACAAACTCAGCACAATTAAGTCCGATTTCCGTACGCTCGATATAAACAATGTATGCTTTACCTACGGCGGCGAGCAAATACTTGAAAATTGCAGCTTTGTAGCCGAGCGCGGACATATAACCGCGGTTACGGGCGAGTCGGGCAGCGGCAAAAGCACCCTCTTTAAGCTTATTTTGGGGCTTTACGAGCCGCAGTCGGGCAGCATTACCGTAAACGGGACTGTTGCGGCGGATACCTCCGTGCGCGGACTTTTTTCCTATGTGCCGCAGGGAAATATGGTGCTTTCGGGCACGGTGAGGGATAACATCACCCTTTGCAATCCCGATATCGATGAGGAAAAACTTGAAAAAGCGGCGCGCGCCGCCGAAATTTACGATTATATCGAGGCACTCCCCGACGGCTTTGACACGGTGCTGTCTGAAAGAGGAGGAGGACTTTCCGAGGGACAGATTCAGCGCATTTCGATAGCTCGGGCGCTCCTTTCGGACGCGTCTGTGCTTCTGCTCGACGAGGCTACCAGCGCCCTTGACGAGGTCACTGAAACGCTTGTGCTTACAAACATTAAAAATATGACCGATAAAACCGTTATTTTCATAACCCACAGAAACACAAGCCTTAAGGTATGCGACAGAATATTTAGGATTGAGAACAAAAAAATTACTGCTGTAAAATAGACGCTTTCACGGCTTTAATACAGCCGTGAATTTTTTTAAAATAGCCTCGGTTTATAACCTGTGAAAATATTAACAGTTTTAAATTTTCGTAAAAGACTGAATTTGTGAAAATTCTGCATTGACTTTATTATATAAAAGTACTAAAATTGAATAATAAAAATTGTAAGGGTGGGTGTATTTTGGCAGGCGCGGTAATTGCTTTTGCTTTCGGAATTTTACAGGCGTTCTTGCTTAAGGTTACTCTTTTTTCCTTTACGGCGGGGAATTATCAAAGAGCGGCGCTCTGCCTGATTATAAAGCTTATCGCCTACGGCGCGGCGGCGCTTATTTTGGTATTTCTATTTTCGGATTATGTTATCAGCTGTGTAATCGGCTATGCGGCAGGGCTTCCCGCGGCGGTTACGGTTTGGTTTATAATAAATACTCTTCGCGCTAAAAACGAAGCTTCGGGAGATGGTAGAAACGAAGATAGTAACAATAATTGAGTTTGCGTTATCGGCGGTAATTTTTGCCGCGGGTCTTATAGGCTGGTCGGCTGTTCACGCTTCAATAAAGCAGCACGGAAAAACCAAAGAGCTTAAAAAGAAGTCAAGGCTTTTGCTTGTCCTTATGATTATCGCGGCGTGGTTTTTTATCGGCACGGCGATAACCTCCCTTTGGAACGGCAAGGCGGGAATGAACGTCGAATTTGAGATGTTCAGCGAGCGGGTAAGCCTTTTCGGATTTTCTATGGCGAAAACAAGCCTTGTTATGTGGATAATAACGGCTATCGTATTGGTATTGGGTCTGATTTTCAGATTTGTGATTTTCCCGAGATTTGACCCCGATAACCCAAAAGGCTTTCAGAATATAATGGAATTAGCGGTTGAGGCGATGGAGAATTTCACCAAAAACACCCTCGGCGATTATTCAGACGAGCTTGCGCCCTATATGTTCTCCCTTGCGGTATTTATGGTAATGTGCGCCGCGTCCGAGCTAATTGGGGTCAGACCGCCTACCTCGGATTTGATTGTAACCCTCTCTATGGGACTTATAACCTTTGTTTTAATCAATGTTTACGGAGTAAGGAAAAAGGGCTTCGGCGGCAGGGTAAAAAGCCTTGCAAAGCCAACCCCCGTAATCTTCCCGATGAAGGTTTTAAGCGATGTTGCAGTGCCTGTTTCCCTTGCCTGCCGTCTTTTCGGCAATATGATAGGCGGTATGATAGTTATGGATTTGTTGAAATCCGTGCTGGGCGGCTACGCAAGCGGTATTCCCGCGGTGGCGGGGCTTTACTTCAACCTTTTCCACCCGCTTATTCAGACATATATTTTCATTATTTTATCATTAACCTTTATAAACGAAGCTATTGAATAGGAGGAATTTAAAATGACAGCTATCGGTGCAGGATTGGCAATGCTTGCGGCCTTGGGCGCAGGACTCGGAATGGGTATAGCCACAGGAAAGGCGGCGGAGGCGGTAGCCCGCCAGCCGGAAGCCTCGGGTAAGATTAACGCGATTTTACTGCTCGGCTGCGCGCTTGCGGAATCGACCGCGATTTACGCCTTCGTTGTAGCCCTTATCTTGGCGGCTAAGTAGGAGAAAGCTATGGAAGGATTAGTTATATCGGATGCCGTAAAGGATCTGATAATCAATATTATCAACATAATAGTCTTGTTCGTAATCGTGCGGGGGCTTGCCTATAAACCCGTAAAAAAGTTCCTCGACGCCCGCAAGGAGCGTGTATCCAAGGAGCTTAAGGACGCGGCGGAGGCAAGACAGACTGCAGAGGAGGAAGCCCTTAAATATAAGGAGCTTACCGAAAAGAGCAAGGCAGAGGGTACTGAAATTATAAACGAGGCGGAGCGTACCGCAAAGGAAAACGCCGCCGAGATTATTGAGACCGCAAAGCAAAAAGCCGCCGAAATTACCGAAAAGGCGCGTGAAAACGCTAAGAAAGAGCGTGAAAGCCAAATTGCCGCTATGAAGGGCGACATTACCGATATTGCCTTTGATATTTCAAGGCAGGTGCTTTCACGCGAGGTAACAGACGGGGACAATATGCGTATTGCCGACGCGTTCTTTGCAAAGTATCAAGGGTGAGTTTATGAAAACAGCTGTAATAACGGTTGCCTCCAATATGTCGGACAAAACCTATGAGCGGATATGCCGGGGCTTTGCCGAAAAATTGGGCGAGCTTACCTTTGAACGCGTAACCGACGATAAGATAATCGGCGGCTTTATCGCCGATATTGACGGCGAGGTTTTTGATTTGAGCATTGCCTCGCAAATAGAGAAAATGCAGAAACAGATTAGCAATTAGGGTGGTGCAGGAGAAGTGCCTGATATACAAATGGAGGAAATCGGCGGCTTTTTAAAAAAGCGTATCGCCGAATTTCAGGTTGAGCCGATAGTTTACCGCTGCGGTAATGTCGCGACGGTCGGCGACGGCGTTGTTCGGGTAAAGGGGCTTCCCGACCGCCTTTACGGCGAGCTTTTGGAGTTTGAGGGCGGCGTTTACGGAATGGCGCTCGATTTGGAGGAGGACGGCGTGGGTGCCGTGCTTATGGACAATTCCGATTCCGTAAATGTAGGAGACAGCGTAAAGGGAACAGGCGTTGTGGCGGAAATCCCTATCGGCGATTCGCTTTTGGGCAGGGTTATTGACCCTATCGGCAGACCGCTTGACGGCGAGCCCTTAACGGTCAGAGACTATCTTCCCTGCGAGCGTCCCGCCCCCACCATTATGGAGCGCAGACCCGTTGATAAGCCGCTTGAAACGGGAATTTTGGCTATCGACAGTATGATACCGATAGGCAGAGGTCAGCGCGAGCTTATTATCGGCGACCGTCAGACAGGTAAAACCTCTATTGCGCTTGACACTATTATCAATCAGAAAAATTCGGACGTAATATGTATATACTGCGCCATAGGGCAGAAGGCATCCAACATAGCGCAGATAATAGATACCCTAAAAGCCGCGGGCGCGCTTGAATACAGCCTTGTTGTGGCTTCGACCGCGTCGGACAGTCCCGCTATGCAGTATTTAGCCCCCTATGCCGCCTGCGCGGTAGCCGAGGGCTTTATGAAGGAGGGGAAGGACGTGCTTGTGGTCTACGACGACCTTTCAAAGCACGCCGTTGCCTACCGTACAATGTCACTTCTATTACACAGACCGCCCGGACGTGAAGCCTTCCCCGGCGATGTATTTTATCTTCACAGCCGTCTGCTTGAAAGAAGCGCCTGTATGAGTGAGGAATTAGGCGGCGGCAGTATTACCGCCCTTCCTATAATCGAGACTATGGCGGGCAACATCTCGGCGTATATCCCGACTAATGTAATTTCCATTACCGACGGTCAGGTTTTCCTTGAGACCGAGCTTTTCCACAGCGGTGTTCGCCCTGCTGTTAATATAGGACTTTCGGTTTCCCGCGTGGGCAGAGCCGCACAGCACAAGGCGATGCGCAAGGCATCGGGAACCCTTAGAATCGAGCTGTCGCAGTACCGCGAGATGGCGGTGTTCACCCGCTTCGGAAGTGATGTTGACGAATCCACAAGGAAAATGCTTGCCCGCGGCAATATTTTGACCGAGCTTTTAAAGCAAGCGAAAAGCAAGCCCTATTCCCTCTTTGAGGAGGTGGCGCTTTTGACCGCTTATAAAAACAATATCTTTGAGAACGCCGAGCCCGCGGATATAAAGCGGCTGGCAAATGAAATGCTCGCCTACCTGCATAACAACTGTGCGAGTGTGGAAAACGCGGTAAACGCCACGGGCGACCTTGAGGATGAAGACGCAAAGCGGCTTGCCGATTCTTTAATAAGTTTTAAGGAAATTTGTTCAAATGGAGAACATCAGTGAATTAAAGCAGCATCTTCGCGCGATCGAGCAGACAAGGCAGATTTCAAACGCTATGTATCTGCTTTCGACCTCGCGTATGAAGCAGTCGATGCAGAATATCGATTACAACCTTGCCTATATGCGCAAGCTGCGGGCAACGATTAAGGACATAATCTCAAAAACAAAGCATAATATGCTCACCGACCCCTTTATTGAGCTTACCGCGGGCGGCAAGGCGCTCTTTTTCGTGATAACCTCGGATAAGGGGCTTTGCGGCGGCTATAATTCCGCGGTTTTTAACCTCGCTATGGATAAAATGCGCGAATATGAAAAGCCGGTTGTTTATTCGTACGGTCACAAGGGAACCGAGATGTTTTTAAACCACGGCATAACGCCCGACGACAGTATGTACGGTGCGTCACAGCGCCCCTCGCTTTACTCGGCAAGGGCTTTAGGCGAGCGCATTGTCGAGCTTTATGACGACTGCGCGGTAAGTGAGGTTTATATAGTTTACACCGAGTATGTCAATTCCGCGGTGCAAAGACCCGTCTGCAAGCGGGTGCTTCCGCTTCTGCGGCGCGATTTTGATGATGTGGAATACGAAAACAAGTATTTGGCGGACGTACTTTACGAGCCTGATTTGCAGACCGTATTCGACCGTATGGTGCCGCAGTATATTATCGGTATGATGTACGATATTATGATGCAGTCGGCGGCGAGCGAGAACGCGGCGCGTATGACCGCTATGCAGAACGCGACAAAAAACGCCGATGAAATGATAGCGAAATTGGGCGCGCAGATCAACGCCGCAAGACAGCTTATGATAACCAACGAAATAACCGAGATTGCCGCCGCGGCGGACATAAAGGGCGCGGTTTAAAGGGAGAGTGAGTTTAATGAAAAACGCATTGTATAAGGGAAAAATCATAAAGATTTCGGGTCCTGTTATTGACGTAAGGTTCAGCGGAAAGGTGCCGCCGATCAACTCACTTATCACGGTTGAGGAATACTCTAAGCACGCCGAGGTGGCTTTGCATTTAGGAAACGGCGTTGTACGTGCGATTGCGCTTGAAGCTACAGAGGGGCTTCGCTGTAATCTTAGCGTTGTTTCGGAGGGTAAGGGCATTGAGGTGCCGGTCGGCGACGGCGTTATCGGACGCGCCTTGGACGTTTTGGGCAGACCGATAGACGAAAAGGGCGAGATTAAGGCGGAAAAGTATATGCCTATTCACCGCAGCGCTCCCGCGCTTAATGAGCAAAAGCCCGCCACCGAGCTTCTTGAAACGGGAATAAAGGTTATAGATTTGCTTGTGCCCTATGCAAAGGGCGGAAAAATCGGTCTTTTCGGCGGTGCGGGCGTAGGCAAAACCGTGCTTATTATGGAGATGATTCATAATGTCGCCGTAAATCACGGCGGATATTCGGTATTTACGGGCGTAGGCGAGCGCAGCCGCGAGGGCAACGAGCTTATCCACGATATGGAAAAGAGCGGGGTAATCGGAAAATCGGTACTTGCCTTCGGTCAGATGAACGAGCCGTCGGGCAGCCGTATGAGGGTTGCTATGACGGGACTTACAATGGCGGAGTATTTAAGGGACGAAAAGCATCAGGACGTACTGCTGTTTATCGATAATATCTACCGCTTTGTTCAGGCGGGCAACGAGGTTAGCGCCCTTTTGGGCAGACTGCCGAGCGCGGTCGGCTATCAGCCCACCTTAGCACAGGAGTTAGGCTCTATTGAGGAGCGCATAGCCTCCACAAATAACGGCTCTATAACCTCGGTTCAGGCGGTTTACGTTCCCGCGGACGACCTTACAGACCCCGCGCCCGCCACAATATTCAACCACCTTGACGCAACCACCGTTTTGTCAAGAAACATAGCCGAGCAGGGAATATATCCCGCGGTTGACCCGCTTAATTCCTCAAGCCGTGTGCTTGAGCCTGAAATTGTCGGCAAAAAGCACTACGAAACCGCAAGAAGGGTTCAGGAGTGCCTGCAAAGGTACGATGACCTTAAGGATATAATTGCTATTTTAGGTATGGAGGAGCTGTCCGCGGAGGACAAACAGACGGTCTACAGGGCGAGAAAAATCCAGAACTTCCTTTCCCAGCCGATGAGCGTCGCTAAGGCGTACACGGGTGTGGAGGGCAAATTTGTCCCGCTTGAAGAAACTATAGAAAGCTTCCGTCAGATTGTGGACGGCGAGGTTGACGACCTGCCCGAGCTTGCCTTTTCGATGGTAGGCAATATCGAGGAAGCAAAGCAAAAGGCTAAAACGCTTTAATCAGGGTGGCGGCTATGAGTGAATTTTTGCTTGAAATAATCGCGCCCGAAAAGCATTTCTTTAAAGGAATGGTTGAGCAGATAACCTGCCAGACCGAAACAGGGGAGCTTGGAATCTTAAAGGGGCACCAGACTATGGTCGCCTCCCTTGAAATAGGGGAAATCAAGATTAAAGCAGAGGGCAAGTGGAAGAGCGCCTTTATCTCCGAAGGCTTTATGGAGGTAAGAAACGACGAGGTAGTAATCTTTTCCCAGTGTTGCGAATGGCCAGAGGAAATCGACGGAGTAAGAGCCGAGGAATCCCGCCGCCGCGCCCTTGACCGCATTGAACACGCGCAGAACCTTAAGGAACACAAACATAACGAAATATCCCTCGCCAGAGCTATGGCGCGCCTGAAGGTTAAAAAAGAGAACAGATAAAACCGAGGAAAAAGCTTATTGAAATGTATGACAATAAAATCTCAAAGGTTAAGAAAATCGGCGGTAAGTATGCAACCTACCGCCGATTTTTTTCTATCACATTTTATGCTTCAAAAGCATCTGAAATAATCTCTGAAGAAATTATATTGAAGCCAAACTGTGAATTATTGTTTCTTACAAAAAGAGTAACCGCCTTACCCTCTTCCCTTGAGTCGTGAGAATCGATGGTCACATTTGTAGTCACGGTATAGCTTCCGTCCTCATTAAGCCTTACGGAGGCAACCTCGTGCTTATAAACCGTGTAGCCACGGGGAATAATGTAAACATAACCGTCCTTTTTAGGAAAATCGGCGTTTACGGAGGACAAATTTTCAACCTCTACGCCGTACATATTGTAAAGATAGTCTTCTACCCTGCTTTCCTCAATAAAAGAGCTGTCCGCGCCGCCGTTCATAACACAAAGCGCTGTGACCGCACAGTTCACTAAGTCTTCGGCATAAGCAAGCTCCTCCCCGTATGCGAAGCTGTGATTAAGCATATTAAGAAATCGGGTTTCAAGCACCTTTTGCTTATCGGCGGTTTCGCTTTCCGCCATTTTATCGGTCGGAAGTATACCGTCAGACTCTGCGGGATTTACGGCAATAGCCGAAAAAGAGGCGAGCATTACCATGGCCATTATCAAAGAAATCAAATATCTTGTTTTCACTTTGCCGCCTCCCTACTTTAAAAGCTTACATATTTATTATACACAAAAGCGTCATAAATTGCAGATACAATTCGGTTACAAATTGTATCAAATCCGTAACATTTTTTCGCAGTCGAAAATACAAATTCCTCTGCAAAATGCACAAATTCTACATATTTTCTTTGTTTATGACATTTTAATAATTTTTTTAAAATTTTATAATAATTATTAGTTGTATATGCTAATGAAATGTGTTATAATGTTTTTAACAACATATTGCCGCGCAATAAGGCGCAGTAATTAAAGGAGTGCATTGTATTGAAAGACTATCCTATGAATCTCACACGGAGCATCGCCCTCTTAGGTCACGGCGGTTCAGGCAAAACCACCCTTGCGGAAGCAATACTTTGCTACGGCAAAGCAACCGAACGAATCGGCAAGACTGCTGACGGCACCTCCGTTATGGATTTTGACCCCGAAGAGAAAAAACGTAAAACCTCTGTTTCCGCTTCTGTTTACGCGCTTGAAATCTCTAATCAGAAGCTTAATATTATAGACGCGCCCGGACTTTTCGATTTTGCAGGCGGCGTATGCGAGGCGCTCAGCGCGGCTGATACCGCGCTTATCGCTGTTTCGGGTAAATCAGGTCTTACCACGGGCGCAAAGCTCAGCTTTGCGAAGGCGCGCGCGGCGAAAAAGGCCGTCGCTTTCTTTGTCGGTAAGCTTGATTCCACCCACGCGCATTTTTACCGAGTAATTTCCGCTCTTGTGGGAAGCTATGGCGCGGTTATATGCCCTGTAACAATACCGTACCTTGAAAATGACGAGGTTAAATGCTACATAAATTTAATAGAAAACAAGGCGTATGCCTGCGACGGGCTTGAGTTAAAAGAGATGCGTATGCCCGTAAGCCATGACGCCGACGAAATGCGCAGTATGCTGCTTGAGGCGGTCGCCACAACAGATGACGCCCTTATGGAAAAATATTTCGCGGGCGAGGAATTTACCCCCGAGGAAATTAAAACAGGACTCAAAAAAGGCGTTTGCTCGGGCGATATATGTCCCGTATTCGCGGGCGTTCAGCAGACGGGCGCGGCTGTTCCGATGCTCCTAGACGCTCTGCTTGAAATCACACCCTCCTCAGCGGATTCGCACTATTATCTTGCTGACGGCGAGGAAAAGCAATTTGACGAGAACGGTGAAAACGCTCTGCTTGTATTTAAGACTATAGCCGACCCGTTTGTAGGCAAGCTTTCATACTTCAGGGTGCTTTCGGGTAGGATTAAAAACGATACCCGCCTTATAAACAGCCGCACCGGCGCTGAGGAGCGCCTCTCAAAGGTTATGTGGCTCAAGGGCGGCAAGCAGGAGGATGCCGACTGTATAAAAGCGGGCGACATCGGCTCTGTTGCAAAGCTCGGAAACGTTTTAACCGGCGATACACTATCGTCTTCGGGAAAGGTATCCGCGGCTTCGGTAGAATTTCCCGCTCCCTGCCTTTCTGTGGCGGTTTATCCCAAGGCAAAGGGTGATGAGGAAAAAATCGCCGCCGCCTTTAACCGTATCGCCGAAGAAGACCCCACCATTTCGGTGCATACCGACAGTGAAACCCATGAGCAGATTCTGTCAGCGCTGGGCGAGCAGCATATAGATGTAATCGTATCCCGACTGAAATCAAAATTCGGCGCGGAGGTTGAGCTTAAGAAGCCGAAAATCGCCTACCGCGAGACTATAAGAAAGCCCGTAAAGGTACAGGGCAGACATAAAAAGCAGTCGGGCGGTCACGGTCAGTTCGGCGATGTTTGGATTGAGTTTGAGCCCTGCGAGTCGGAAGAGCTTGTATTCGAGGAAAAGGTCTTCGGCGGCGCTGTACCCAAAAATTTCTTCCCTGCCGTTGAAAAGGGACTTCGCGAAAGCACGGCAAAGGGCGTGCTCGCGGGTTATCCTATGGTCGGAATTAAGGCTACCCTTGTTGACGGCTCGTACCACCCCGTCGATTCCTCGGAAATGGCATTTAAAACGGCGGCTTCAATCGCCTTTAAGGAGGGTATTCCGCAGGCGTCCCCCGTACTGCTTGAGCCTATCGGCACGCTTAAGGTGCTCGTTCCCGACGAAATGCTCGGCGATGTTATAGGCGATATAAACAAGCGCCGCGGCAGAATTATCGGTATGAATCCCGCCGAAAACAAAATGCAGGAGATTGTTGGCGAGGTGCCTATGGCTGAAATGTCAGACTTTGCGACGGCTATGCGCTCAATAACCCAAGGCACGGCTACCTTTACTCTAACTCCCGCGCGCTACGAGGAGGTTCCCGCCGCTCTTGCACAAAAAATAATTGACGAAGCAAATTAAAACACTCGGCTCCCTTAATAGGGAGCCGAAAACAATTTAAATTTTTTTTGCATTTAAAGGCAAATTAAAATCCGTTTTTTCTATTGTATAGCATTGTATTTTTTCACCGATAATATTTTAGGGTGATAAAATGCAAAAAGGAAAAATTAAATTTATGCTTTTTTCAATAGGTGCTGTGGGCTACGGCTTAATTGAAATAATCTGGCGGGGCTACACCCATTGGTCAATGTTAGGCGCCGGCGGTATATGCTTTATGTTCTTCGGAACGATAAGCGAAAAATTCAAAAAAGCGGGGCTTTTCGTCAAGAGTCTTATAGGCAGCACCTTTGTAACGGGAATAGAGTTTGTCTTCGGTGTTGTCTTCAATATCATTTTAAAAAAGAACGTCTGGGACTACAGCAAAATGCCGATGAACATAGGCGGTCAGATTTGTATGCCATACTCCTGCCTTTGGGTGCTTTTGAGCCTTGTCTGCATACCGTTTGCGGGAAAACTCAATAAGCGATTGAAAAAACTGAAATAAGTGGTATAATAACTTTAAACCGACGGCGGTGGAACGCCGCCGAAATGCCACAGGCATTTGAAAACTTGCGTTTTCGTTTAAAAACATTGAATCACTAAATCTGCCGCACTGCGGTGCGGCAACGGCTTTGCCGTTTCAAAGGCTAACGCCTTTGGATTTATGATATAATATTTATATATTACTTGCAAGGTGGAACGCATTTTGGATTTTCTGCACAGAACCTGGGCTGAGATTGATATCGATGCCCTTGTACATAATTTTGACATTATTAAAAAGGAAGCCGCAGGCGCAAAGCTTATGGCGGTCGTAAAGGCGGATGCCTACGGCCACTCGGCACGAATTGTCGCCCCCATACTCGAACAGCACGGCGCGGACGCTTTCGCCGTTTCAAATATCGAGGAGGCAATTACGCTTCGCGGCTGCGGGATAACAAGACCTATTTTAATTTTAGGCTATACCCCTGTGAGTATGGCGGCACAGCTCTATTTAAACGACATTTCACAATGCGTTTACTCCCCTGAATATGCCGACGCGTTATCGGAAAGAGCCTGTGCGGACGGAGTCAAGGTAAAGGTGCATATAAAGCTTGACACCGGTATGAGCCGTTTAGGGTTTGATTGCCGTGACGAAAAGCTTTCGGGAATCGAGGACGCTGTAACCGCCGCAAGGCTAAAGGGCTTTATTTTCGAGGGGATTTTCACCCACTTTGCGGCATCAGACCGCACCGAAACAAGCGAGGACGGCTTTACCGATAAGCAGTATTCCCGCTTTTGTACCGCCGCAGAGCGGTTTGAAAAGGCGGGGATCAGGCCGAAATACCGCCATTGCTGTAACTCCGCCGCCTTTTGCCTTGACAGCGACAAGCATTTTGATATGTGCCGACCGGGTATTATACTCTACGGTCTTACCCCATCGAGCGATTTAAAGCTAAAGGAAGCTTTTGTTCCCGTTATGACCGTAAAATCGGTTGTATCAATGGTAAAAACAATTAAAAAGGGCGACACTGTAAGCTACGGCAGAACCTTTACGGCGGAAAAAGAAATGAAAATCGCAACCGTTACGGCAGGCTATGCCGACGGCTATCCGAGACTGCTTTCAAATAAAGGCTATGTACTTATAAACGGCAAAAGGGCAAATATAATCGGCAGGGTCTGTATGGACCAAATGGCGGTTGACGTTTCGGATATAGATAATGTAAAGCAGGGCGACGAGGTTATCCTCTTCGGCAAAGCACTTCCCGTAGAGGAGCTTGCCGATATGTGCGGCACAATCAATTATGAAATTATATGCGGAATTTCTCCGCGAGTGCCGAGAATTACGGTAAAAGGAAAAAAAGAATGAAAAAGTATATTCTCGCCCTCGACGAGGGAGAGACAAGTGACCGCTAAAGCGCACAAGCTTTTTCCGAAAAAGCTTAAGGAGACAACAGCTATGACCTATGAAATTAAGTCTATCGAGGTACAAAGTACCGATAATATTCACACCCTTAAGGGGCTAATCTACATTCCCGAGGGCGAAATCAAGGGGATTTTTCACCTTGTTCACGGTATGTGCGAATATATCGGGCGCCACGCGCACATATTTGCCTCCCTTGCAGAGCGCGGCTATGTCTGCTGCGGCTACGATAATTTAGGTCACGGCAAAACCGCAAGGGACGAAAACGAGCTCGGCTTTATCGCCCACCGCGACGGCTGGAAATATCTTGTAAGGGATGTAAAAGCGTTTGAGGACGCGGTCAAAAAGATATATCCCGATATACCGCTTTGCCTTATGGGACATTCTATGGGCTCTTTTATTGCGCGACTCGCCGCCGAAAATTACGGTGACGGAATCGAAAAATTCATTATCTGCGGTACGGGCGGTCCAAACCCCGCGGCTCCCTTCGGTCTTCTAGCTACCGATATTATGCGGCTTTTAAAGGGAGAAAAGCATAAATCCGAGCTTGTGAATAAATTAGCCTTCGGCGCTTACAACAAGCGTTTTGACGGGAATTCCGAATTTGAGTGGATTACAACCGACCGCGAAGTAATAAATAAATATGCGGCGGACAAATACTGTAATTTTAAGTTCACGGTCTCGGCAATGCACGACCTTGTAAAGCTTAATCAGCTTGCAAACCGCCCCGCGTGGTTTAAAAATATCCGAAAGGATTTGCCCATTCTGCTGATTTCGGGCAGCGACGACCCCGTGGGCGCTTACGGCAAGGGCGTGACAAGGGTTTATAACAAGCTTAAAGCCGCCGGTGTAAAGGACGTAACGCTAAAGCTTTACGACGGCTGCCGCCACGAAATCCATAACGACTCCTGCAAGAATCAGGTTATAAACGATATTGCGGAGTTTACCCTAAATAAGCCATAAGCTAAGCCCCCGAAGCAATAAGCCTCGGGGGCTGTCGTGTTTTACTGCGCAAACTGGCTGTTATAAAGCTCGGCGTAAAAGCCGTTTTTGCTAAGCAATTCCTCGTGGGTGCCCTGCTCGTATACCCTGCCGTCCTTCATAACAAGTATGCAGTCGGCGTCGCGTATCGTCGAAAGTCTATGCGCCACAACAAATGAAGTTCTGCCCTCCATAAGCCGTAAAAAGGCGTCCTGCACCTTAATTTCGGTGCGGGTGTCGATTGAGGAGGTCGCCTCGTCTAAAATCAGCATCGGCGGCTTCATAAGCATTACCCTCGCGATACACAAAAGCTGGCGTTCGCCCTCCGAAAGCCCGTCGTCGTCGCCTATCACGGTGTCGTACCCGTTTTTAAGCCGCTTTATAAAGCTGTGGGCGCGGGCGGCCTTGGCGGCGGCGATTATTTCCTCATCGGTAGCGTTCGGCTTACCGAAAGCGATATTTTCCTTAACCGTACCCTTTTTAATCCAGGTGTCCTGAAGCACCATTCCGAAATGGGTTCTAAGAGACTCACGGGTGATATTCTTAATATCCTCGCCGTCCACGGTTATACTGCCTGAATCGACATCGTAAAACCGCAGGAGCAGATTAATAAGTGTGGTTTTGCCGCAGCCCGTGGGACCTACCACCGCGATTTTTTTGCCGGCGGGGGCGAAAAAGTCAAAGCCCTCGATAAGCTTTTTATTCTTATCGTAGGAAAAGGCAACATTGTTAAAGGCAACATCTCCCTTGGGATTATCAAGCGCCCTATTTCCGCTGTCGGAGACCTCCGGCTGTTCATCGATAAGCTCGAAAATTCTGGCGGCACAGGCAAGCGCATTTTGAAGCTCGGTTATAACGCTTGAAATCTCGTTAAAGGGCTTTGTGTACTGGTTTGAATAGGCAAGAAAGCTCACAAAGCCGCCCACCGTCATTATGCCATTTACCGCGAAAATTCCGCCCACAAGCCCCACAACTGCGTAAATTATATTGTTTATGAACCGCGTTGTCGGGTTAGTAAGTGAAGAAAAGAATATCGCCTTTAAAGAATAACGGCGAAGTCTTTCATTGATTTCATCAAAATCATCGACCGTTTTTTGCTCTTTAGAGAATGCCTGAACGGTCTTTTGGTTAGTTATCATCTCGTTTATAAAGGCGGTTTGCTCGCCCCGCGTTTCCGACTGCTTTTTAAACATATCGTAGCTTCTTTTGGCTATAAACCGCGCGGTAAATAGTGAAAGCGGAGTCAACACCACCACCGCCAGCGCTAAAGGAGGTGAAATAGTAAGCATAAATACAAGGGTGACGATAATCGTTACAACCCCTGTAAAAAGCTGTGAAAATCCTAAAATCAAGCCGTCCGCGAACTGCTCGGCATCGGCGATTACACGGCTTACAATGTCGCCGTGGGGGTGGGCGTCCGCAAAGGCTACGGGAAGAGCCTGCAGATGCGAAAATGCGCGGTCTCTAAGCTCACGCACCGTATTGTAAGCTATGCGGTTGTTTATGACCGTCATCAGCCAGTTAAGCAACGCGCTCAAAACAGCACAGATTAAAATACCGAGAAGCGATTTTTTTACTACTGAGAAATTCACCCCGCCAATGCTTGCTATTCCGTCAATCGCGTTGCCCGCAAGCACGGGTATATAAAGGGTTAGAATAACGCTCGCGACCGATATTATAAGGGATAAAATAAGGGAGACCTTAAAGTGACCTATAACCGACAAAACCCGCTTTAAAACCGATTTATTTTTCATATTCCCGCCGCCTCGCTTTCAAGCTGTGAAGCACAGATTTCCTTATAAACCTCGCAGGTTTTTAAAAGCTCCTCATTTGTGCCTATGCCAACGCACTCGCCCTCGTCAAGCACGGCGATAATATCGGCGTTTCTTATGGCGGAAACCCGCTGTGAAACGGTTATCACCGTCGGCGAAAAATCGGTGTTTTTCAAAGCCGAGTTAAGCGCGGCGCTTGTAGCATAGTCAAGGGCGCTTGCCGAATCGTCAAGTATTAGTATTTCGGGCTTCCTGACTAAAGCTCGGGCAATAGTCATTCGCTGTCTCTGCCCTCCCGAAAGGTTTTTGCCTTCCTGCTCAAGACAGAAATCAAGCTGACCCGACTTATCAAGTATCATCTGACTAGCCTGTGCGGTCTCTAACGCCTGCCATATTTCCTCATCTGTTGCGTCAGGCTTTCCGAAGCGGATATTATCCCTTACAGTACCCTTAAAGAGCGCCTTTTTCTGGGAAACCACGCCTATTTTATTTCTAAGCGCGGTAATATCGTAATGCTTTACATCAACGCCGTCAACCAGCACACTGCCGTCGGTTACATCGTAAAACCTCGGTATTAAATTTACAAGCGAGCTTTTGCCCGAGCCTGTCGAGCCGATAATGCCGATAGTTTGCCCCCGCTTAACTTTAAGATTAATATTGCTAAGGGCGTTCCCGCCCCCGCCGTAGGAAAGGCTTGCGTTATTAAATTCAATGGCATAGGGGCTGTTCAAATCGCCCTCTTTAAGCTTGCCCGACGGCATATCGGGCTTAATATCCAAGACCGACTGTATACGATTTCCGCAGGCAATCGCCTTTGTTACAGAGATTATAAGGTTTGCAAGCTTTACAAGCTCAACCAAAATCTGCGACATATAGTTGTACTGCGCCACAACCTCGCCGCTTGTCGCTCCACCGATATTTACCCTTATTCCGCCGATATATATTATCGCTATTATCGCTATGTTGATTATAAGCACGGTTACGGGATTTAAAAATGCGGAAATTTTGCCCACCGCAATCTGCATATCAGAAAGCGCTCGGTTTTGCGTGTTGAAATCCGAGATTTCCTCTTCTTCCTTGCAAAATGCACGCACTACGCGAGTGCCCGAAAGGTTTTCGCGGGTTTTCGCCAGCACGCCGTCAAGCCTTTGCTGTACCTTGCGGTAAAGGGGAATACAGACAAGCATTATCGCAAATATTATGACCGCTAATATAGGCACGGCGACCGCGAAGACAAGGGCGGTGGGTACATCCACCGTAAACGCCATTATCACCGCGCCGAAAACGACAATCGGGGAACGCAAAACAAGTCGGAAGGTAAGGTTTACCCCCGACTGCACCTGATTAATGTCCCCCGTAAGCCTTGTAATAAGGGTCGGCGCGCCTATTTCGTCAAGCTGTGAAAAGGACAGCTTACCTATATGGGAGAACACCGCGTGCCGCACCTTAGCGGAAAAGCCCACCGCGGCTTTAGCGGCAAAATACTGCGCCGCAACAGCGCATACAAGCCCCAATATAGCAAAAATACCCAGCACACCGCACATTTTAAGAATATACGGCTTATTTCCGCCCGCAATTCCGTTATCGATAACAGCCGCAACAATAAGCGGAACGATAAGCTCAAAAACCGCCTCGGTCAGCTTGAAAAACGGTGCTAAAACACATTCCTTTTTGTAATTTTTTAAATACTTTAACAGTTTAAACATATATCAATCCCCGATAAATAATAACATTATTGTTTTCCCTTTTCAAGCCCCTATGCCGAATATTTTAAATCCCGCACCGATTTATCGGATTTTTTCAATAAATCGGTGCGGGTTGAATTAATTGTTCTTTTCTTCCATATTATCCAATGCGTATTTACAGCATTGCAGAACCAGTAAATTAAAGGAAATATTATTATCGGTTGCCGTTTTATTGAGTTTCTCAAACAAAGACTCGGTAAAACGCACCGTCCTCGCTACATTCGCGCTCTTTAGCTCGTTATCTATCTTGAACATCATTAATCAAGAAAATCCTCGTTTAAGGTTACGCCGAATTCCTTTGCGATTGCGCGGAGGTTGTCGTCGGTAATGGTCTGACGGATTCCCTGACCGCAGGAAAGCGCCTTGACATAAATTTCCGCCGCCTTTTCGATTGTGTGCATAAGTCCGAAGGTGATGTCGAAATCGGGACCCGAGCAGAAAAGACCGTGATGCGCCCAAACCGCCGCGTCAAACTTCTTCATAAGCTCGCTTGTAGCAAGGGCAATATCCGCGCCGCCCGGCACCATCCACTGAACAACGCCTACGCCGCCCGGGAAAACCACGGGGCACTCGGTAGCGCTCTGCCAAAGCGCTCTTGTAATATCCTTAGCGGTAAGGGGAAGCACATAGGTAAGGGCGATTATATTTGCGGGGTGGGCGTGGTAAATAACCCTGTACTCGCCTTTAGTCGCTGCCTTGCGAACGCTGTGGTTCATAAAGTGGCTCGGGAACTCGCTTGTGGGTCTGCCGCCCTTTTCGAGACCCCAAACAATACGGTAGCTGTCCCCCACGTCATTTATTTCAACAATACAAATATTGTCCTGCGGGGCTAAAATTACGTTGCGGAAGAATTTGCCCGAGCCTGTGGCGATGAAGTACTCGCCCTTTAAATTGTCGGCTTGAACTCCCATATTCACCCACGGCTTGTCTGTGGTGAAATAGGGGCGGCACTGCTCGACCTCCTCGGGCTTCATACGATAGGTAAGGTTGCCGCCGTTGCGCTCGTGCCAGCCCTGCTCCCAACCGTCATTACACATACGGATATATTCTTTTATAATTTGAACGTCAAGAATTCCCATATTGCTTAACCTCTCTTGCTTAAAACTTCGTCTTCGTATTTCTTAATTTCATTAAACCACTCGGAACCCGCAGTAACGCCTTCAACCTCGCAGTAATGCTCCCAAACATCGCCGAAGGGCAGCATTTTAGCCTCCTCCTGCATTACCATAAGCTCGGTAAACTTACCCTCGTCCTGAAGCTTTTTAAGGCTCTCGTTCGGCAGACACATAGCGTTAAGCAGAGCCTTCTGCCAGCTTCTAAAGCCCACCGTCCAGGCGGAAATGCGGTTTATGCTCGCATCAAAGAAGTCGAGCGCCATATAAACCCTACTGAGCGCGCCGTTGCGAACGATTTCCTTAGCCATCTCCTTAGTCTCGTCATCAAGGAGGACTACATGGTCGGAATCCCATCGAACGCCCCTTGTAATATGTAAAGCAAGCTCTGGGAAGAAGCAAAGGAGCGCCGAAATTTTATCCGAAACATACTCCTGCGGGTGATAGTGACCGTTATCCATAAGGGGAAGACAGCCGGGGTGGGTTGCGGCAAAGCTTAAGGTAAACTCCGCACTGCCCGCGGTGAAGGACTCAACGCCGATGCCGAAAACCTTTGACTCGGCGCAGGGCTTAACCATAGCGGGGTCGTGCGGCTCGGAAAGGATTTCCTCAAAGGCTTCCTTATATCTCATTCTCGGGCCCATTCTGTCTGCAGGAATGTCCTTATAGCCGTCGCCCGTCCAGATATTCATAACGCAGGGAACGCCGGTCTCCTCAGCGAAATACTGGGAAATGCGGATACACGCCTTGCCGTGATTAATCCAGAAACGGCGCACCTCTTCATCGGGGCTTGAAAGGGTAAGCCCGTCCTTTACCATCGGGTGGGAGAAAAAGGTGGGATTAAAGTCGATACCCATATTTCTTTCCTTAGCATACTCAACCCATTTTTTAAAGTGCTTAGGCTCTAATTTATCGCGGTCGGCAAACTCGCCGTCCTCGAAAATCGCGTAGCTTGCGTGAAGATTAAGCTTTTTCTTGCCGGGGCACAAAGACATCGCCTTGTCCATATCCTGCATAAGCTGTTCGGGGGTTGTCGCCTTTCCCGGGTAATTGCCCGTTGTTAAAATTCCGCCCGAAAGCGCGTCCTTGCTGTCAAAACCGCCGACATCGTCGCCCTGCCAGCAGTGCAGAGAAACAGGCACTTCTCTTAGCTTTGCGATTGCCGCGTCGGTGTCAACACCGAACTTAGCATAGCTTTTTTTTGCTTCCTCATATCTTGTCATACCGTTACCTCCGTTTTATTATTCAACATATCAATTATATATTATAATACATAAAAAAATAAGGACATTACTTTTCAAAAAAAGCGTCCTTATTTAACAGAGTCTTAAATTGTTTTTTCCCTTTCTGCCATGCGGTAGCTTTTGGGACTCATACCGTATTTTTCGGTGAAAATACGGTAGAAATAGCTTGTGTTTTCATAGCCCACCATAAGTATTATATCCCCCACCGAAAGGGTCGTGCTTTTAAGCAACGAAGCCGCCTTTGTAAGGCGCTTTTCCATTAAATGCTCCTTAAAGGTTTTGCCCGTAGCCTCCTTTACCGTACTGCTGACGTACGCCGCCGAAACATTACAGCGTTTTGCGACGTTATTTAAGCTGGCGTTTACGTAATTCTGCTCAATCTCGGTAAGGGCGGACATAACTATCGTGTTGGGCACTGTATCAGGCTCGCCTGTAATAAGGCAGTCGGTAAGACCTAAAAGCTGTAAAAACAGAAGACCCATTGTAATCTGATTGATATTTCGGCGGTTGGGTTGCTTGTTGACAACGCTCCAAATAAGGTTTTCCATTAAATTCTGCACGGGGAGCGACTCGGTGACATTAAAGTGCATATAGCCTATCCCGTGACCCTTGCCCGCAAGCCCCGAAAAAAGGAACTGGCTTATCTTATTGTCAGGACCTATCATTTCAATTGCGGTATTAAAAAACTGCGGCAAAACTATAAGGTTTATCGCTATATCGTTTAAGCCGGCGGAGTCGGTCTGGTGGCTGGCGTGCTGATTAAGAAGCAGAATTTCGCCCGTTTTTAAAACGACCTCCGCCGAACCGTTTATAATATGGCGCTGTGAGCCTGAACACATATATATCATCTCAACATAATTATGGCTGTGTTCGGGAAAGGCGATAAAGCGGGTGTTTGGTCTTATTGTAAACAGTTTTCCTGCCTCTAAAAGCTTTTGACTGTCGACAAGCGAAGGCATATTATCAGAGTAAACGCTCATATCAAGCGCTCCGCCGTTTAATATGTTTCTTTCTTCATCGGTTATTTTTGAAAGCCTGTTTAAAAGCTCTTTATTCACTCGATTTCACCCCAAAATCAAGCCTTTTATTGCTCGCGATTTTTGAATATTCCGCACCTTTTGACGGCTAAATAAAAGGGTATTCCAAAGGCGTAGCACACTATAAGCTCGCCTAACCCTACCTCAAGACCCGAAACAACAAAGCCCCAAATCGTAAAACCCTCGGGCAGAAAGAAAAAGGCAATTTCAAGCCCTATTACCACCGCGTTTATAATGACGGGCGGCAGCATCGCAAGAAGCGGCAAGCCTTTAAACTTGATATTCCTTAAATAATATGTAAGTATCGCCGCGATAAGTGTGGCAGCCGTTCCAAAAATCATATCAAGCGCGTTAAACGAGCCGATATTCGCGATAAAGCACCCGATTGTGACGCCCGGGATTGCCGCCGGCGTAAATATCGGAAGCAGGGTCAAAACCTCCGAAATACGGAGCTGAATAGGTCCGTAAGCCAGTGAAAAAATACTGCACAAATATGTAAGTCCCGCATACGCGGCGGCGATAAGCGCGCCTGTTACGATAAATTCGATTTTACTTTTACGCTTTACCATCTAAATTTCTCCCTCGGGATTTTTTAAAGCTTTTTATAAAAATCCACCGCAAGACGGTCGCACCGCTCGTTTTCAGGGTGCCCCGCATGACCCTTTACCCACTCGATTTTCACCTTATGAATTTCAAGAAGATTAAGCAGGACTTCCCACAAATCGGCGTTAAGCGCAGGCTTTTTGTCCGCCTTGCGCCAGTTGTTTTTTTGCCACGATTTCGCCCAGCCCTTGCCTATGCCGTCCGCAACATATTTCGAGTCGGTAACAAGCCTCACCTCGCAAGGCTCTTTTAGTGCCACAAGCGCCTTTATAACGGCGGTAAGCTCCATTCGGTTGTTGGTGGTCTGTCTCTCTCCGCCCGAAAGTTCCCTTTCGACTCCGTTATAGCGCAGTACCGCTCCCCAGCCGCCCGGTCCAGGGTTGCCCGAGCAGGCACCGTCGGTAAAAATATCGATATGCTTCATATTTTAATACTTTCTGTAACAGCCGATAACCTTGCCGATAACATGAGGGTCTTCGGGATAAATAGGCGAAAAATCGGGGTTTTCGGGCATAAAGATTATTTGCCCGTCCTTTATAAGCAGTCGCTTTACGGTAGCATCGTCCCCGTCCATACCTATTACAATATCTCCGCTTCGAGAAGATGCGTTTTTATCGGCTATAATAATATCGCCGTCCAAAATACCCGCGTCACGCATACTCAGCCCCGAAACTCGCAAGGCGAAAAGCCCCTCCGCGTCCTTTGACGGATAAGGAATATAGTCTTCAATCTCTTCAATCGCAAGTATAGGCTGACCCGCCGTAATTTTACCTACGACAGGAACCATTGCGGAATCGTACTCAAGGTCAAGCCTTATTGCCCTTGAAGATTTCGCGTCACGGACGATATACCCCTCCTCCTCAAGCGCGTTTAAAATCGCATGAACAGTTGAGGTGGATTTAATACCCGTAGCGGCGCATATTTCTCTTACTGTGGGCGGAAAGCCCGACGACATTTCCTCCACAAGAAAGCGGTAAACCTTTTCCTGCTTTTCGGTCAACGGAGTTTTTGACATAGCGCTCCTCCTATCGAACATTTATTCTTTTCAATTATAGCATTTATTTGTTTTTATCGCAACCCTTTTTCGAAAATATTTTACGCCATCCCTGTATTAGTCAATTATATCAAAAGTGAAAATATAAGCCTTTTCAGGACTGAAAGCAGCTATCGAACGAATAGTGGACCTTTTTTCTTAACTGCACTGAAATTACCGCATTTGCCGAAAAACAAAAAATAAAAAATTCGGGAGGGTTTTAAGGTTTATATTCTTTCAGCTACTAAATCGCCCATTTCCGAGCAGGTGACCTTTTTACAGCCCTCCTGCATAATATCACCGGTACGGAAGCCGCCGTCAAGCACCTTGTTGACCGCGTCATCGATAGCGTCTGCCTCCTTTGCCATATCAAAGGAATAACGGAGCATCATAGCGGCGGAAAGGATGGTGCCGAGCGGGTTTGCGATGTTCATTCCCGCAATGTCGGGCGCGGAGCCGTGGATAGGCTCGTACATACCGAGGGTTCCCGAGGAAAGTGAGGCGGAGGGCATCATACCTATTGAGCCTGTAAGCATTGAAGCCTCGTCCGAGAGTATATCGCCAAACATATTTTCAGTAACCAAAACATCAAACTGGGTCGGGTTCTTGATAAGCTGCATAGCGGTGTTGTCAACCAAAATGTCGCTGTATTCAACCTCCGGATACTCCTCTGCTAAACGGTGCATTGTCTTTCTCCAAAGTCTTGAGGCATCAAGCACATTCGCCTTATCGACCGAGGCTAACCGCTTGCCGCGCTTCATAGCGGTGCTGAAAGCAACCCTGCCTATGCGCTCAATTTCGCTCTCGCTGTAGGGCATATAATCGGTGGCAACCAGTTCGCCGTTTACTTCTTCGGTCTTTCTTTGCCCAAAGTAAACGCCGCCGGTAAGCTCGCGGACTATAAGCAAATCAATGCCGCCCCCTACAATCTCCTGTTTAAGGGGAGACGCGTCCTTAAGCTGGGGGAAGAGCTTTGTAGGTCTAAGGTTTGCAAAGAGGTTAAGCTCCTTGCGAACCTTTAAAAGCGCCTTTTCGGGGCGGATAGAGGGGTCACAGCCGTCCCACTTAGGGCCGCCGACAGCGCCTAACAGCACGCTGTCCGACTCCTTGCACTTTTCCATTCCCTCATCGGTAATCGGCACGCCGAATTTATCAATCGAACAGCCGCCGATGTCAACATAGGTGTAATCAAAGGAGTGACCGAATTTATCGGCAATCTTATTTAATACCTTTACCGCCTCGGCTACAATTTCGGGACCGATGCCGTCGCCCGGCAGAACGGTTATCTTTTTATTCATCAGCGGTTTCCTCCTTTAATGATTTGAGCAGACCGCCCTTTTTAATAATGTTCTGAATAAAGGGCGGGAAGGGTTGTGCCTTGTAGGTCTTGCCCGTGGTGATGTCGGTGATAACGCCTGTGTCAAAGTCGACCTTTACCTCATCGCCCGCGTTAATTTCCTCTGCGGCTTCTTCACATTCCAAGATAGGAAGACCGATATTAATGGCGTTGCGGTAGAAAATTCTCGCAAAGCTTTTAGCTATAACACAGCCTGTCTTACAGGTCTTGATAACCAGCGGAGCGTGTTCTCTTGAAGAGCCGCAGCCGAAGTTCCAGCCCGCAACCATAACATCTCCCGCATTTACCTTTTTTACAAAATCCGCGTCAATATCCTCCATACAGTGAAGCGCCAATTCCTCGGCATTTGGGGTGTTTAAATAACGGGCGGGGATAATTACATCGGTATCAACATTATCGGGGTACTTAAATACCTTACCCTGTGTGTTCATTATTTTACCTCCTTAGGAGCGGTGATAAAGCCTGTCAGCGCGCTTGCCGCCGCAGTCGCGGGGCTTGCTAAATATACCTCGCTGTCAATATGACCCATTCTGCCCACAAAGTTGCGGTTTGTTGTGGCAATAGAGCGCTCGCCCGCCGCCAAAATACCCATATAACCGCCGAGGCAGGGCCCGCAGGTAGGTGTGGACACAACCGCGCCCGCGTCAATAAACGCGGTGACATATCCGCGCTCAACGCACTCTCGGTAAATCTGCATTGTAGCCGGAATTATAATACAGCGCACGCCGTCTGCAACCTTATTTCCGTTAAGAACGGCGTAAGCGGTTTCCATATCTTCCATTCTGCCGTTGGTACAGCTTCCGATAACCACCTGATCGATTTTTATATTTTGGAGCTCACTTGCGGGCTTTGTGTTTTCGGGCAGGTGGGGACAGGCTACGGTCGGAACGATTTTGGATAAATCGATATCGATTGTCTTTTCGTATTCAGCGTCGGGGTCTGCTTCATAAATTACGGGCTTTCGCTCGCTTCTGCCGTCAAGGTAGGCAAGGGTTACATCATCAATGGCGAAAATGCCGTTTTTAGCCCCCGCCTCTATAGCCATATTGCAAATGCAGAGACGGTCGTCCATTGATAATGTGTGCGCACCTTCGCCGACAAACTCCATACTCTTATAAAGTGCGCCGTCAACCCCAATCATACCGATTATGGTTAAAATTACATCCTTACCGCTGCAATTTTCGTGGAGTTTCCCCGTAAGGTTAAACTTTATAGCGGAGGGAACCTTAAACCAAGCCTTGCCTGTAGCCATTCCCGCCGCCATATCGGTTGAGCCGACACCGGTTGAGAATGCGCCAAGCGCTCCGTAGGTGCAGGTGTGGCTGTCCGCACCGATTATGCAGTCGCCCGCGGTAACAACACCCTGTTCCGGTAAAAGGGCATGTTCAATGCCCATTTTGCCCACATCATAAAAATGGCTTACGCAATGTCCGCAGGCGAACTCACGGCAGGTTTTGGACTGTTCGGCGGCTTTTATGTCCTTATTCGGCACAAAGTGGTCGAGGACTATAGCGATTCTGTCCTTATCAAACACCTCGTCAAAGCCCGCTTTTTTAAACTCGTTTACCGCAACGGGGGTGGTAATATCGTTGCCCAAAACGATATCGAGCTTAGCGCTTATAAGCTGTCCCGCGGTAACGCTTTCGAGTCCCGCGTGGGCGGCTAAAATCTTCTGTGTTAACGTCATTCCCATAGATTATTTCTCCTCTAAACTGCGGTTAATTGCGGAGAATAAGGCATTAATTGACGAAGCGATAATATCATCGTGAATACCGGCTCCCCAAACCTTTTTACCGTCAGGCTTTGTTATGCTTACATAGGTTATAGCCTGTGAGGAGGAACCCTTTGTAAGGGCGTGTTCCTCGTAGGTAAGCTCGGAAAACTCGATGCCGAGTTGCTTTTTAACCGCATTGCTTACCGCGTCAAGACGGCCGTTGCCGGTAGCTTTTAGCTCCTTTTCCTCGTCGTCAATTTCCACCGTCAAGGTAACGTTAATCTCGGGCGTGCGGACAAAGTGATAGTCCACAAGCTTAATACAGCTATTTATATTAACATAATTTTCGGTGAATACATCCAGCACCTCTTTGGGTGAAAGCTCGGCGTGGGCGTGGTCGGAAACGCTCTTTACGGTATAGCCGACCTCCTCGCGCATACCTGTAGGCAGAACATAACCGAAGTTGTGTTCAAGCAGATAGCCTATACCGCCCTTGCCCGACTGGGAATTTATGCGGATAACATCTGTCTCGTACTCTCTGCCAACATCCCTCGGGTCGATAGGAAGGTACGGAACTGTCCAGGTGTCGCAGTTCTTCTCCTCGCGCCACTTCATACCCTTTGCGATAGCGTCCTGATGGGAGCCTGAGAAAGCGGCAAATACAAGCTTACCCGCATAGGGCTGACGGTCATACACACGCATACGGGTGACCCTTTCGTAAAGCTCGGCGATTTCGGGCATATTTGAAAGGTCGAGCTCGGGGTCAACGCCCTGAGCGTACATATTAAGAGCGAGTGTTACAATATCGGCATTTCCCGTGCGCTCGCCGTTTCCGAATAGAGTACCCTCAATTCTGTCCGCACCTGCAAGCAGACCTAATTCACAGTCCGCCACGGCACAGCCGCGGTCATTATGCGGATGCAAAGAAACCTCAACTGCATCACGGTATTTAAGATTGTCACAGATATATTCCACCTGGTCGGCGTAAACATGGGGTGAGGAAAGCTCCACAGTTACAGGCAGGTTTATAATTGCCTTGCGGTCGGGCGTGGGCTTCCAGACATCAAGCACCGCGTTGCAGACCTCTAAGGCGTACTCCGGCTCTGTTCCCGTAAAGGATTCGGGGGAATACTCGTAGCGGAAATTCGCTCCCGTTTCGGCGGCAATTTTATTGAAAAGCTCCGCGCCGTCGGTGGCAATTTTCTTAATCTCTTCCTTGGATTTTCTGAAAACCTGCTCGCGCTGGGCTAAAGAAGTGGAATTGTAAAGATGCACAACGGCGTTTTTACAGCCCTTTAAGGCTTCAAAGGTTTTGCGGATAATATGCTCGCGGCTCTGCGTCAACACCTGAACCGTAACATCGTCGGGAATCATATTATTGTCTATAAGGGTGCGCAAAAAGGTGTACTCGGTTTCGCTGGCGGCGGGAAAGCCGACCTCTATCTCCTTAAAGCCCACCTTAACCAAAAGCTTGAAAAATTCAAGCTTTTCGTCTAAGCTCATAGGAATAATAAGGGACTGGTTGCCGTCTCTAAGGTCAACCGAGCACCAGGTCGGCGCTTTTTCTATATATGTTTTATCCGCCCACTTCCTCGTCGGGTTTTTGACGGGGAAAAACTGGCGTGTGTATTTCTGTGTATTTTTCATTAATTTCTCTCCCTATTCAGCCTTTGCTATTACTTCGACCTCCGCAAGTGCGCCTTTGGGTAGGGATTTTACCGCCACGCAGCTGCGGGCGGGGGCAGAGGTTATATATCTGCCGTAGACCTCGTTAAAAACGGCAAAATCTGCAATATCTGTTAAAAAGCATGTGGTTTTTACCACATTTTGGAAGCTTGTTCCCGCGGCTTCAAGTACAGCGGAAAGGTTTTTCATAATCTGCTCTGTCTGCTCGGCAATATTTTCGCCTACAAGCTCGCCGCTTTCGGGGGACAGGGCTATCTGACCCGAGGTGTAAAGCATACCGCCGCAAAGAATTGCCTGCGAATAAGGACCTATTGCCTTGGGGGCTTTATCGGTAGAAATTTTATTAATCATTTTCACTTTCTCCTTTAATTCTCATATTACGGTTGAATAAGCTTTAAGCCTTCATCGGTCAAAGCTTTTTTAATCTGTTCAATATGCTCAAAGTTTCTGGTTTCGAGGGTAAGCCTTAAATAACAGCCGTTGACATGGGAACCCTCGTTTGAATGCTCGTGATGCACCGAGATAACATTGCCGCCCTGCTCTGCTACAATGCGGGAAACGGTCATAAGCTGACCCGGCTTGTCAACAAGCTCAATCATTAACTGACAATGTCTGCCCGACATTAAAAGTCCTCTTGTGATAACACGGGAAAGTATTGTTACATCGATATTACCGCCGGACAAGAGGCAAACGGTCTTTTTACCCTTAAGGTCAACCTTACCAAACATTGCCGCTGCTACGGCTACCGCGCCCGCACCCTCGGTTACAAGCTTGTGCTGTTCCATAAGAGCTAAAATCGCCGCGGAGATCTCATCATCTGTAACTGTTACGATTTCATCAA